>Ga0137396_10000021_pt1 | contig 48615 bp, 47 predicted proteins | sample czc16metaG_FD_108284 | JGI IMG/M metagenome (GOLD analysis project Ga0137396, IMG submission 108284) | Vadose zone soil microbial communities from Angelo Coast Range Reserve, California, USA - czcobulk3.16 metaG | ecosystem: Environmental > Terrestrial > Soil > Vadose zone | place: USA...
AAAAAAAGCGATCGTAGTCTTATTCATAATTGGTCCTCTTGCTGATGAGACGACCTTAGCCGTTGGTTTGGATTCAAGAATTTCCCGAAGGCAGGGTTATTTTGTGATCTTAAACTTCACCGTTTCCGCCGGCTGATGGTCTATGAAGAATTCAACGCGGTAGTTGCCCGGCGCCCAGCCGCCTTCGGGCTGCGATAGCGTGAAGGTGCCGCTTGAATTGGGATTCGGCGCGACTGCACTGGTTTCATCGATCTCGTAATCTGCCGAAACGTCGGCGACGTTTTCTGCGATGAAGCTGGCGCGGATCTTCGTGTGTTCGGGCAATCCCTGTCCGTGCCAGCGCGCATAAATCGCGGGCGTGTCGATCTTGAATTGCGCTTTGAATTCGCCTTTCGGTTCGCTCGAAACACCCGCGGAAAGTATTTCCGGCTGAGGTGCAGTATTTTTTCGCGGCGCCGATGCGACTTTGGGCAGCTCCTTCAGTTTCAACGAGGTTTTTTGCAACACTCCGCCGGACGCACCTTTCACGGCCGTCTCGACTTTTACGAAACCGGTTGTCGGAACAAACCAGCGGTCGATCGTTGCTGGTCCCGGCGAAGTTTGCTCGCAGTGGATGCGCCAGGCATGAAATTTTCCAGCCGGAACATCGACATCTTCTTCCCCGACAATTTCGTAATGCTGACTGACTTTTGTATCGCCAATTGTCCCATCAAAATCCCAACTCGTTCCCGTTCTGAACGGTCGCTTTACTAGCTGCTGTGGTGGATTGATTTTGGTGAGGTTGCGCTGAGCGTCCATTCGCGCCTGGCAAATTATACCCTCCTCGCTCGGCAGAATGAGATCGACGCTCTCGAGGTTCTCGCCGCGGTAAACCTCCAGCCGCGCCCAATCTTTGTTGTCGATCTTCTCGTTGCCGCCGAGACGATAGGTCACGTTGAAATGTTCTTCCTCGTTCGGCTCGGTTAAATCGAAACTGTTGCTCGGCTTTTCCTGCACCAGCTCATAATTCCACGTCGTGCCTTCGGCCATATTGAGAAGCGGGTCGGCTGCGGGAGAAACAAGCGGCAGGAACAGAAAAGCAAGCCAGACGAACTTCATCTTCGATGAGACAGAAGCTTCGCGCGAAAGTTCAATCGCGCGATGAATGAATTCAATTATGCTGCCGAAATGCGACATCGGCGCCCGCGATTCCTTTTTCGAACAGTCGTCGCGGCTTTATTGAGTTTGGGGTCAATCGCTGTCGCCGCTTCGGCCGCCCAAGATCGACATGTGGTGGTGGTAGTGTGGGATGGAATGCGTCCGGATTTTGTGAGCGAGCAAAACACGCCCACGCTTTGGAAGCTGGCGCAGAGCGGAGTCACGTTTCGAAATCATCACGCCGTTTATCCGAGCGCGACGATCGTAAACGGCACCGCGCTCAACACGGGCGTGTATCCGAATCGCAGTGGATTGCTAGCGAACCACGATTATCGACCGGAGATCGACGCCAACAAATCGGTCGACGTCGAAAACGTCGCAGTGGTGCGTAAAGGCGATCAGGTCAGCAGCGAGAGGTATATCGGAGTTCCGACGATCGCCGAATTGATCCACAACGGCGGCGGAAAAACAGCGATCGCTACCGCTAAGACCGTCGGTCTGTTGTTGGATCGACATGCAGATTCTCAGACCGGACAGAACATATTCGCCGGTCAATCGGTTCCGCCCGATGCGATCACCGAGATTGTAAAAATGCTCGGAGCATTTCCACCAGCGACCCGACCGGCCGATCGCGATGCGTGGACAACGAAGGCGCTGACTGATGTTCTATGGGAGAAGGGCGTTCCCCAATTTTCGGTGCTGTGGCTGAGCGAACCTGACGACACCGAGCACAAAACCGCGCCGGGTGCGCCGGCAGTGATCGCCGCGATAAAATCCAGCGACGAAAATCTCGCGCGCGTGCTTGCGGCGCTGGATCGAGCTAACGCAAGATCGACAACTGACATCTTTGTCGTGTCCGACCACGGTTTTTCCACGATCTCGCGCGCGATTGATGTCCGAAAAATTCTGCGCGATACCGGCTTCGACGCAGTGACGGAGTTCACCAGCGAACCGAAGAGCGACCAAGTTATGATCGTCGGCAACGGCGGCATGGTTTTGTTTTATGTGACCGGTCATGACGCGGCGATCACGCGCCGGCTCGTGGAATTTTTGCAGCAAACGGATTTCGCGGGAGTTATTTTCACGCGCGAACCGATGGAAGGAACATTCACACTCGACAAAGCGAGGATCGACAGCCAGCACGCGCCCGATGTGGAGATGGCGTTTCGCTGGGACGAAAACAAAAATCAATTCGGCGTCGCCGGAATGATGGATGGCGATTGGCAACGCGCCGCGGGAAAAGGAACGCACGCGACATTAAGTAGATTCGACATGCATAATATATTGGTGGCGGCCGGACCGGATTTCAGGCGCGGCGAGACGGACGAGTTGCCGAGCGGGAATGTCGATCTTGCCCCGACAATTCTTACGATTCTTGGAATCAAATCAGCCGCTTCAATGGATGGACGCGTCCTGGGTGAAGCAATGTCGACCGGCGAAAGCAGGCCGGCGCAGGCTGCAAAGGAAACAATGGAAGCAACGAAGAAATTTCCAGCCGGAACCTGGCGACAGCGCCTGACGATTTCGCGCGTAGGATCGACAATCTATTTCGATCAGGGCAACGGCGCTTTCGAACGCTAGCACCAGTATAGCGGGGTAGGTGAAAACCCTACCCGCAGGGGCGGAAAATCATTTGACCTGGCTTTGATCCTGCTAAACGTATCCGCCATGAAACAGCTAGTTCATTCAATGGGTGTACTTTTCGCGTGCAGCGCGCTGGCAACGGGCGCATTCGCCGGAACGGAAGTGTACAGTGGGAAAGAAAGTAAAGCCGTTGCGCCAGCTCCACCGCCGGCGTGCGATTATACCTGGACCGGTTTTTACATCGGTGCCAACGGCGGCTACGGCTGGGGAAATGCCGACACGAATTTTGATCCGCTTCCGGACGCGGCGTCATTCGTCAGCATTGAGCCGATCACTCTCTCGCCTGATCCAAACGGATTCATCGGTGGTGGTCAGGTCGGTTTTAACTGGCAGATGAACCATTGGTTCGTCGCCGGATTGGAAGCCGACTTCCAGGGTTCCGATATGGAAGGAACGGAGCACGAGAGTCCAATCATTGATATCACCGGCACGCCGAATTCTGCGGGAACGTTTATTCACGCCCACGAGCGAACGCAATGGTTTGGAACCGTTCGTGCGCGACTCGGCATTGATCTCGCTTGTCGGTGGCTGTTCTATGTCACCGGCGGATTGGCCTATGGCAACGTCGATTATTACGCCGACACGAACTTTCAGGATCAGGGCGGACCGTTCTATCTGTCCGCGTTTGATAAAACAAAAGCGGGTTGGACCGTCGGCGGAGGTACAGAGTACGCGCTGAGTAATCACTGGAGTGTCAAAGCCGAATACCTCTACTATGATTTAGGCAATGAATCGGACACCGCCCCGGCCAGTGACGGACGTCCCTTCGCGATGCATTACAATTGGGACACAACCGCTCACATTGTGCGCGGGGGTTTGAACTTTAAGTTCTAGTCGTTAGGCAAAAGCTAAACGCGCAGTTTTTCCGCCGAGGTTGGGCTAATGGTCTGGCCTCGGCGGTGTGCCGTACCGCCAGGCCGATTTCGCCTGGGGAATGCCCCCCTAAGAAAAATGCTTGACGCCCTGGGGGTTTTTGGAGAAACAGAGGCCATGAAACAGCTTATTCGCCTAACTATTCTATTTTGTGCCTGCGCCGCTTTGGCGTTGACCGCTGTGGCCGGCCCGGAGCCGCTACCGAGCGGAAAGGAAATGAAACAAGTCGCGCCGGCACCGCCGGAATGCGATTACACCTGGACCGGTTTCTACTTTGGCGCCAACGTCGGCTACGGCTGGGGGAACGCCAATGTGGATTTCGATCCGCTTCCCGATCCTGCGACCTTCTTTTCGCTTGAACCCCAAAGCTTGGATCCTAACCCAGATGGATTCATTGGCGGCGGCCAACTTGGTTACAACTGGCAATGGAACAAATGGCTCGTGCTCGGCGCCGAGGCCGATTTCCAAGGGACCGATATGGAAGGGCACGACCGACGACAGCCATTTAATGATATCACCGGCTCAATCGCGAACGGCGATCCGGGCGTTTTCCTTGAGGCGCACGAACGCATGCAATGGTTCGGATCGGCTCGCGCGAGAATTGGTATTGTTCCAATGTGCCGGCTCCTGATTTACGCCACCGGCGGATTCGCTTTCGGCAACGTCGATTATTCGGCGCAAACTAACTTTAATAACGGAATAACCTATCCAGTTTCGTTCAGCGAAACGAATACCGGCTGGACCGTTGGCGGCGGATTGGAGTGGGCCCTGAGCCATCATTGGAGTGTGAAAGCTGAGTATCTTTATTATGATCTCGGCAACCAGGATAAGACCCAGAATCAGCTCTTCTTTGGCGTCCCGCAGGGTCCTCCGTTCTTTATTCACTACGACTTTGAGACTTCCGGGAACATTGTCCGAGGTGGTCTGAACTTTAAGTTCTAGCCGTTAGACAAAGCTGAGTTTCTTCAACCACCGAGATCGGCTCGTCCGGTCTCGGTGGTTTGACGTACGGGTTGGGTTTCGGGGTGTGAATGGGTGTGAATAAAATAGCCTTGACGGTTAAGGCGGTTTTTGGGAAACAGGCCGCATGAAACAGCTTATTCGCCTAACCATTCTATTTTGTGCATGCGCCGCTTTGGCGTTAACCGCTGTGGCCGGCCCCGAGCCGTTGCCGAGCGGAAAGGAAATGAAACAAGTCGCGCCCGCGCCCTTGCCGGAGTGCAACTGGAGCGGTTTTTACATCGGTCTGAACGTCGGCGGCCAATGGGGCCACAGCGAGGATAAAGATTTCGACTACAACTTTGGTGTTCCGAACGGATTCGACGGACCCAAGCCCTGGGGCTATAATGAATCGGGTGTCGTTGCTGGCGGTCAGGTCGGTTACAATTTTCAATGGAATTGGCTCGTGCTCGGCATTGAAGCTGACGGTGGCTTCATGAACCTGGACGGTCGCGGAGTGGAGCCCGGTTCACCTGGCGGTGACACTCGCGGCGAGACCGACAGCGACTTTTACACGACGGTCCGCGGACGCCTCGGATTCGCATTTGGTCATTGGATGTTTTACGGCACTGGCGGCGGCATCGGCGTGAACCTCGAAACTCGCGTTATTGACGATTGCATCGCAGGTGCATGCGGCGACGAGTTAATCAATGCTGGTAAGACCGAATTTAACTGGGGGTGGACCGGTGGCGGCGGCATCGAATACATGTTCAACTGCCATTGGACAGCAAAGGGCGAGTACCTCCGCTACCAACTCGGCGACCAGGATTTCAGCGGAGTTGGTGTGCGCTTTGGCGGAACATTCCACTTCACCGGAATTGGGACTGCAGGTAATATCGTCCGCGCCGGTTTGAATTATAAGTTCTAGTCGTCAGGCAAGATTGACTTAACCACCGAGATCGGGATTTTGCCGGTCTCGGTGGTTTGCTGTACGGAGCTAAGATTTCAGGTCGGAGCAAGCCCGGCTTGGATCGTCGACGCGTTCCGATCAATCGCTTGATTGAATCGCGGTTCCAAAAAGGTCTTCGGAAAAATCTTGGCCGGGCGGCGGTAACGGTTGGTGAGTCGGTAAAACCCAGTGAGGAGGCAACAGGCTGCGCGATTCGGCAGCGAGATTGACGTTCGGATCGACAAAGAGTTCAGGCCGGCGTCCGTTCACAGAAAGGAAGATTCGCGCCTCCACTGTAAGCGGTTTGGAGCCCGCCCGAGGCATAGTTCTCGCCAAGTAATGGGCACATTGAAGGATCGTGTCCGGCTGCCAGTAGATCCGGACCATTTGTACTGGCTTCAGAAAATCGGACGGAGCAACGCGATTGGTTCTGTCAGCGGTTGGGTCGGTAACGTAAAAATATCCCTGTATCGACTGCTTTTGCAGCATCATTCGCCAGCAAAAACGGTGCTGCATAAATGCCCATTGGCCTCCACCCGACAAAAGAAAAGGATGAAGTGGAACAAGAAATTGGATCGCCAGATACGTGATCGCGAGAGCAAAGATGACATTTTGATTTCGCTGGGATGCGAGCTCTGTTCGGTAGGCGACTCGCGATGGGGTGCCACGGTGGAAGATTGAAACGAGGCGGCGCGGCCAGTCCGGTGAGAGAAATAGGGTCGTGGCGGCGATCGCGAGCCACGGAAAAACATCAATCGAAAAAAGCCGCGCGTTCATCAGATGGAAAAACGCCGCTACGCAGAACGCGGCGATCCTGGTCCGACGCCAGAACAGAAGCGGCACAATGAAAAGATCAAGCAGCAGTGCGCCGTAGCTCATAGTGTAAACGGCCCATTCCTGCGTGAAAAATCGTCCGATAATTGGGAAATCGAGATGACGAGCCATTACCCACCGCATCGGCTCGCCGCGAAGCCAATCCGGATTGATCTTAGCGATGCCACCATAAAAATAAACCACGGCCATTTGTCCGCGTAACAACCAAAGCGCCCACGCTGGCGCAGCTTTGGCCTGCGATTTTCGCCTGATCATTGCGTCCACCGAGAACGCGCGATGTGCGGGAATGACAATTAGAAGAAGGCTAAAAAGGCAAATGAGGTATTGGTGGTTTTGATACCGCGCTTGATCGAGAAGGAAAAAATAAAGATAGCTCAGAAGAAATAGCGCGGCGCTAACACGGTAAATAAACCCGGCGGCAATAAACAAAGCAAAGACGCCCATGGCGATCTTATGAATGTAAAGACCGTCTCCCGGCCAGGGGTGAACCCACGCGAATCCGTAATATTTGAACAACAAACGCGGCTCAAGGAACTGGATGACGAGTCGATGCTCGGTGAAAAAGGTCCAAACGTGCCAGGCCATCAACAAACCGAATGTGATTCGGAAAAAGACGATCGAGGCAATGTCTACGGGCACGAAAGCGGTGCTCCGCACTCGCGCGACAAATTTTTCAATGCGCTTAAGCATTAGACCAACACTAGTCCTGCCAATTTCTCGAACGTTTCAAGCAAAATTAAGACCGAACGAGCCTCAACTATTTTCGGGGCTCAGGTTCGCCGGTCTCGGCGGTATGACGTACGCATAACGCGAGTCTTGCCCATGATCGGCATATCTGGCAAAACGCACGCCGGGTGAATCCGAGGAACTTGTTTGGCGATTTTAAACGACGCACTATTTTTCAGGTCGCGCTGACGTTCGGGTTTGTCGGTAGCTGCGGATCAGTCTGTGGACAAAACGGCGCCAGCATCGATGAGACTGCGCGTTTACTCGCAGGCCTTCCGGTGACCGGCGCGCTTGCATCCTTCACCCAGAATGGCGGATGGCAGGCGCACGCTGCCGCGATGGATAAGGCATGGAAAACAAAGGAGTACTTTCAACTCGGCCCGATCGCGTCCTGGATGAGTTCGCACGCGGGTGAGTATTACCGCAGCTCGGGCACGATGTATTACATGTTTAGCGGCCCGGACTTTCTCTACGCCTACACTTTCTTTCCGGACGCAAACACTTACATCCTCGCCGGTCTCGAGCCAGTTGGACAAGTGCCGGACCTTTCTCGGATGAGTCCGGATATGTTGAACGCGGACCTGAGCGCGTTACGCAACTCGATGAGCACCTTGTTGATCACTCATTATTTCGTGACCGAGGAAATGAAATCGGAGCTCGGGCGAAGCAATCTTGGCGGGACGCTCCCCATTCTTTACGTGTTTCTGGCGCGACTCGGCTGCACCGTGCTCGACACTGCGTATGTCCACAGTCCCGCCGAAGGCGTCAGAATCACATTCAGTCATGGCGGAGGGTCGCAAACTTTATATTACTTCAAGACCGATCTCTCGGGAGGCAACAGTGCGTTTCTCCGTTGGTGTGCGGCGCGCGGGCCCGGAGTCAGTCTGATCAAGGCCGCTTCCTATCTTATGCACGGCGAGGGATTCTCCGGAGTCCGCAATTTCTTGCTCGAACACAGCAGCTTCATCGTGCAGGACGATTCAGGCATTCCTCTGCGCGCCTTTAGTAAGGGCTGGGCCCTCGAATTCTACGGACGGTTCATTCCACACGGCGAAAAATTCGGCAAATACGATCAGCAGGCGCTGGCCGAAATTTACCGAAGAAGTCCGCCGCCTCCCGAACTCGGCTTTGCCTTCGGCTATTGGTGGCAGGCAGAGCGCGGCATTCTGATGCTGGCGCGGCGCAAGTGATACAAGTCATTCCTCCGACGTGGCGCGTCGACTCGAGCGATACGGAACTGGCACGTACTCGACCGAAGGCTGTCGGCGTACGGGCTGCGGATAAAGTTGCATTAAGCGCATTATATTTTCCGGCATATCGCTGCTGACCCGCAGGTCAAGGTCGCGTGCTCGCTCGAAAGTGATGGGATAATCATGCGTCCACGTGCCACTCGTCATAAGTTTGGCGATCTCTCTCGCCTTTTCGGCGGGATATTTGTCGGCCAACAACTCGGCCACCTCCTGTCGCATTTGCACGATCGCCTTTTCGGCCTGGTCGGCTAAAATCAGCGTCTTGTCGTCTACTTCGGCGATTGGTTTCTGATGGGCTGCTTTCAAAATCGAAGCGGCCGGATATTCGCCGAGCTGCGGATCAACTGGTCCTAGCACCGCGTGCTGGCACATGACGATCTCATCAGCGGCAAGCGCGAGTAACGTGCCGCCCGACATGGCGTAATGCGGCACAAACACGGTGACCTTGCCTTTGTGTTTGAACACCGCGCGCGCGATTTGCGTCGCTGCCAAAACCAAACCGCCAGGCGTGTGCAGCACCAGATCTAAAGGAATTTCCGTATCGGTCAGATGAATGGCGCGGATTACCTCTTCGCTATCGTTGATGTCGATGTAACGAAACAACGGAAAGCCGAGCAGGCTCATCGTTTCCTGGCGATGCACCAGTAGGACGACGCGCGATTTGCGTTCGCGCTCGATCAGAGCAATCAGCCGCTTCCGCGACGCTTCCAATAACTTTTGTTTGATGATCGGCTGAAGCGCCGAGAGCATGAAAAACAACCAGAAAATATCCATTTTCATTTTCCTTTCTGTTCAACGAGGACGCGGCTCCCACGCCCACTCGAGCGCGTGTTCATCAGGCTGCGATGCACGCTGCCGCCGCGCAAATAGTCCGCAGAAAAGCATTCCCCCGAGGAATCCACCAACGTGCGCCCACCACGCGATGCCACCGACCTGCTGCGGACCGGCTAACGCCGCCGTGCCGCTAAATAACTGACTGAAAAACCAAAACCCGAGATAGAGCACGGCCGGCACCTCAAAGAAAAACGGGAAAAACAGGATTGGAACCACGACCACGAGCCGCGCCGTTGGAAAAAACAGCAGATACGCGCCGAGCACGCCCGCGATTGCCCCCGAGGCGCCTACCGACGGGACAGTAGAATCAGGATTGGTCAACAAATGCGTCAAGCCAGCGATCACGCCGCAGACCAGATAGAAAATCGCAAACCGTCCCGGTCCCATCCGGTCCTCGACGTTGTCACCGAAAATCCAGAGCGTCCACATATTCGCGATGATGTGGAACCAGCCGCCGTGCAGAAATTGGTGCGTTAGAAGGGGCCAGTAATTGTCCAAAGGAAATCCGACATAAGCGGCCCAGTCCGGATGAGTGAAGCGCGCCGGAACAATGCCGAACAAATAAAAAAGGCTCTCGATCGATTGCTGCGGAAGCATCAGTTCAAAGAAAAAGACCAACACGTTGATGAGGATCAACGCGCGTGTCACCACCGGCACGGAGCGGCCCGGAACTGAGTCCTGAATTGGAAACATGTTGCCTCCCTAATATCGTGGTAGCCAACAACAACGGCCTGCTGAAAGACCCCTATGACGGTGCCCGAAGCTCTTCGATTCTAGGCGGCCCCACAGGACACCGGAAAGTTGAAAGGGGGACCTTCGCAGCCGCGCCCATCTATGTCACACATCCGTTCATCCTCTACGCGACTCGATTGTGATCCGTTTGCTTCTGAGAAGCGTCAGCCCGTGCCCGACAAATGACAACCCGCAAAAAAGGCAACTTAAGTTACCGCGCGCTCTTCCGCAGTGGGTCGATATTGAAATGTCGCTGGCGCCCCTACGCCGCGATCAAACGAACAACGCTCAATAATCCGCAAACTGAAAGGAACCATTCATATGCAAACAATTACTCGCTGGGAACCACTCAGAGAAATGGAGGATTTCCAAAACCGTCTTTCCAATTTCTCCACCCTCTTTGGCCGTCCGCTTCGCCGCACCAATGGACATGGGCGGGAAGACATCACGCTGGCCGATTGGATGCCGCTGGCGGACATCACCGAAGATGAGAAAGAATATCTCATCAAGGCCGAGTTGCCCGAGCTGAAAAGAGAGGACGTAAAAGTCACCGTCGAAAACGGCGTGCTGACCATCTCCGGCGAACGCAAGTTCGAGAAGGAAGAGAAGAAAAGGAAATTCCACCGCGTCGAACGCGGTTACGGCACGTTTATGCGCAGCTTCACGCTTCCGGATGATGCCGATGGCAACAAGGTAAAGGCTGAGTTCAAGAACGGCTTGCTCACGGTGCATCTGCCCAAGAGCGAGCACGCCAAGCCCAAACAAATTGAAGTCAACGTTGCCTGAGTAAGAATTGGCGACGGAATTCTCGAGCGCGTGCGTCTAATTTAACAGGACGCGCGCGCATCGAGCCTGGGTTTGAGCGCGGCAAATCGCTCGTCATTTTAGAACCCATTCCTGCCAGCGCTCATTTCCGGCAAACAATGGCAGTGAGTCCGTTACTGGTAGCGTTTTGATCAGGGAGAAATTTTTACCGAGTAATTCGCTCGCTTTTGCTGGCGTTAATGGGTAGGGCGGCGGTTCGGCTTGATCGCCATAAAGGAAAATGCCCGCGAGTTTCCCATTTCCACGGAGCAGTTGTGTCATGCGTTTAACATAAGCCGGCCATAAATTTGGCGGCAGCGCACAGAGAAACGTCCGTTCGTAAATCACATCGAAACGTTGCGAACCGAAAGCGTGCTTAAAAAAATCGTCCTGCACAACGCGGTTGGCCAGCGGCCCAAGCTCGGATCGCGCCCGTTCCACCGCAACTGGTGAGAAATCAATTGCCGTTACCTTCCAACCGGCCTCATCAAATGCGCGGACCTCGTAAGCCGATCCGCATCCCGGAATCAGTACACTTCCGGCGGGTGTAGTCTTGAGAAACGCTTTCAACGCCGCCGGCACGCCGTGAAAATCCCAGGGTGTCTCGCCACTTGTGTAGCGCGCATCCCAAAATTCCGGACGGCTGCTATCTTGCGATGCCCGATCGCGCGAACTTCTCGGTTGCATCCGGAACTCCGGTTGCCGCGCAGTTGAGTGTCTTTACTGCGGCTGCGGGACGATGCGAATATAAGGCTTTGGCGCTTTCCAACCTTGCGGATAACGCTTCTTCGCTTCGTCGTTTGAGACCGAGCCGGCGATGATCACATCCTCGCCTGGCTTCCAGTTCACCGGCGTGGCGACCTGGTGCTTCGCAGTCAGTTGCAGCGAGTCGATCACGCGCAGCACTTCATCAAAGTTGCGGCCTGTCGTCATCGGATAGACAAGGATGAGCTTGATCTTTTTGTCCGGGCCAATGACGTAAACGTTGCGCACGGTCGCATTATCGGCCGGCGTGCGTTTTTTCGCGTCGCCCGCGACGTCGGCCGGAAGCATCCCGTACAACTTCGACACCTTGAAGTCAGCATCGCCGATAATCGGGTAGTTCGGCGCGTGGCCTTGCGTTTCCTCGATGTCCTTCGCCCATCCCTGATGATCGCCGGTCGAATCGACCGACAATCCGATGATCTTCACGTTTCTGCGGTCGAACTCCGGCTTTATCTTGGCCATATAGCCGAGCTCAGTCGTGCAGACTGGCGTAAAATCCTTCGGGTGCGAAAACAAAATGACCCAGGAATCGCCAATCCATTCATGGAAACGAATTTTGCCCTGGGACGTTTCCGCTTCGAAATCCGGTGCTGCTTCGCCAATTTTCATTGATTTTTTTCCTCCTCGATTCAGTTGAAGAAGATTCAAACCCACGAGCAAAAGTCAATATCGCATTGCCGCTGCGATCTCTTAGCAGAAGCGAACCCCGAGCGTTATTTCCTCAATCCAAAATTGTCACTGTGGCCGACGGCGCTTTGCTCTTCTTTTTCTTCTTCCCGCTCGAAGGGAAATCATAACCAGACCCGGGCTGCAAGGTCATCGTTGCCTTTTCGGCCTTCTCTTTCTTGTTATCGATTAACGCGCTGAGCGTGACGCTTCCTGAAGTTTGTCCGGCCGGAATGATTACCTGTCCCGGCGGACCACTCAACGTGTAGTCGCTACCTTGAATTGCTTTGCCGCTCATTGAGTAATTGACAGTGGTATCTTGCGCGACGGCCGACGAGGCCAAGACAGTGAAAGTCACGGTCTCTCCCTCGTGAATCTGAGTCGGCGACACTGAAACGGTTACCGTTGGAGTGGTTGCAGGAATCGGTGTCGGTGTCGGCGTGGCAGCGGGAGTCGGGGTCGCAGTGGGCGTAGCTGTCGGTGTTGGAGTTGGTGTCGGGGTCGGACTTGGAGTGGGAGTCGGCGTGGCCGTCGGTGTTGGTGTAGGCGTAACTGTTGGAGTCGGAGTTGGAGTTGCCGTCGGAGTCGGTGTCGGTGTGGCAGTTGGGGTTGCAGTAGGCGTAGGTGTTGGACTGGGGGTTGGAGTCACGGTTGGACTCGGCGTTGGTGTCGCGGTTGGTGTTGGCGTGGCAGTTGGGGTTGCAGTGGGTGTAGCCGTTGGAGTTGCGGTTGGGCTTGGAATGGGAGCGAACACGGCAGGCAGGGCGACTACAATCGAGTCGTAGATGTTTTGGTCGGATGGACCGAGTGGATTGGCGCTATAGGTAATCTGGCCGAGAGTGATCACGCTGTTGCCATCCGGCGCGATCGCCACCTTATCTCCACTCATCGCGTTAGCTGGGCCGGAATCCAGGTGGACACTCCAGGCGGTAGACCCGTCGATGAGGTTGTAGGCGATTACCTCCTGGTCGAGGAGTTTCGTGTCCGGGATATTTGGCCGACTGTTCGCGATCACGTAAACACGGCTGCCATCGGGAGCGAATGCAAGGTCGTTAGCAAGCTGACTTCGCAATGGCTCGGCTAGTGGGGTCGCCCATAGCTGATTGCCTGTGCTCGCGTCGTACGCCGCGGTCAACACAGTGATACCTTCGTCTGCGCGAGTTGAAGGACTCTGCGCAGCAACCACAACGCGCCCGTGGCCTGCGGTGATTGCTCGTCCAGCATTGTAGCCGGAACCACCGAGGCGCTGCTGCCAGTCGGTGGAGCCGTCATTCGCTCGAAGCGCGACGATGAGAGCTTGGTAATCCCCGCCGCTCGGACCGGTATAACTGTCACCAGTTACGTAGACATGATCTTGATCGACGGCCAGACAACAAGCGCGATCCACGAAGGTAGGTTCCGAGCGCGACACCCAGAGCTCAACTCCGCTCGAGGCGTCGTACGCTACAGTGGCATAATCGAGTTCGTACTCCCGCGCGCCGGCGCTCTCGCCGGTCACGTACACCTGCTTTCCATCCGGACTTACAGCAAGGTCAAAGGGAGCATTAGTGCCGCCGGCCCCCAGCCCGCGGTAGATGCTGACCCACTGCTCCGTTCCATTAGTCGTGTCATAGGCGATCGTGACGTAGTCGAGGTCGCCGGCCGCGGGAGTCGTAACCCCTCCGATATAAACCGAGCGGCCGTCGGGGCTAAACGCGACGACGTTGCCGTTGTCGACTCCACTTGGGTTGCCGTCCCAAGTCTGTGACCAACGTTCGGCTCCGGTCGCCGAATCGTAGGCGACGGTCACGATTCGCGAGTCCGTTGCGCCGATTGGGAATCCGTCGTATGCCCCGCCGGTCGCGACCACTGTGCTCCCATCCGGAGAGACGGCTAAATCGTGAAGGCTGTCATAGGCGCGGCTGTTCCGGAAAACACGCCAGCGCTCAGTGCCAGTGCTGACGTCGTAGGCGGCGAGCGTCCGCGAAGCAGTCGACGAGTACGGATCGGCTGTGTTGAAGTTAACCGCTTTCACGCCGACAAACACCGTTGTGCTGCTGATGGCAATGGCGGACGGAAAATCATCCGGGCGCTGACCCGCCGGCCGGGGCGGACCCTGCACCGTCACCGACCACTTCTCACAATTCTCAAGCGTGGACACACACGGTTCCCCGACTGTGTGCGCGGTCGCCAAACTCAGCATTGCTAGGAGCGCGCCGGCAGAGCAGACGCCAAGCGCGAGCCAAACTCGCCAGTTGAAAAAACCCGATCTGCCCTTCGTTTTCATCGCCCCTGAACGTCTGAATCGGATTAGGTCTGCAATCCGGCTTTATGCGTCGTTGAAAATTTTCCGGCTTAAGGGCGGTCCTGCTTTATCGGCGTTCTAGACGCCGCTGAAATGCAGGAACTTCAAATCGGCCGAAACGACTTGGCGCGATTGGCGAAAATGTCGTCAGAGAATTAGTGAACGGTGTTAGTCCATCGTGAATTCGCGCCGAGGCAAATCTTTGTAATACAAAAACCGCGGAGCCTACGGGGCTCGAACCCGCAACCTCCGCCGTGACAGGGCGGCGCTCTAACCAATTGAGCTAAGGCTCCTCGCGAGACGCAGACTGTAGGGGCGGCTTTCCTCAGCCGCAAGATCGACAATTTTCTCAGCGCAAATTCTTCGCAACCGCGACACCACGGCGCTGGTTGAACATTTTGTGGCCGGGCGGCGTCGAACCCCCGAAAGCCTTCGCGAGCAAAGATTGCGAAGTTTTAGCAAGAAAGTTATAATCGCATTCGATTCGGGCATGGACTGGGTTTTACGATGAGCGACGAGCGCAGCAGAGAATACGAAAGCTTCGACGAGCCCGCGCCGAATCTTCCTTTGCTCGACAAGCTCGATCGCGTCATCGCTGCGCTTCCGCCAGGCGATCCGATCCGCCGCGATCTGCTCGATCTCCGGCCGCACGTGTCAGATCAATCGCAGATGATTGGCGAAGCGCGACAGATGATCGAGAAGCTCGAAGAAGTCATTAAAAAGGTCACTTCGCCCGCGAACCGCATCGGCACTTTTCTTGGCGCGATCTCCAAAGACACTGCGCACATCGTGGTCGGTGGCGCTGATTATTATTGCAATGTCGATCCGCGCATTCCGCTGGCGAAATTAAAAAAGGGAACGCGCGTCCTGGTCAACGAGGCCTTCGTCATTGTCGGCGACCTCGGTTTTGAAACAGCCGGACCGGTGACCAAAATCACCGAAGTGATCGGCAAAGACCGATTGCGCGTCGGTTCCGAGCACGGAACGCAATCGATCGTTTTGCAGCGCTCGTCCGATCTTGCAACGTCGACTTTGAAATCGGGCGACGAAGTGCGCGTCGATTCCAATTACCGCATGGCGCTCGAGATGCTTTCGAGCACGAAGTCGCACGAACATTACCTCGACGTTGTCCCCGAGTTGCCGTGGGAAAAAGTCGGCGGGCAGGAAGAAGCGCTCCAGGCGATCAAGGACGCGATCGAGCTTCCGCTGTTGCATGTCGATCTTTTCAGAAAATTTCAGCACGCCACACCGAAAGGATTCTTGCTTTACGGTCCCCCCGGTTGCGGCAAAACGCTCATCGGTAGAGCGACCGCCTATAACTTGACCAAACAGCTCGGCGAAAAAACCGGTGCCCAGATGAAGGAATACTTCATGCACGTCAAAGGGCCGGAGATTTTGAACATGTGGGTGGGCGAATCCGAGCGCATGGTTCGCGAAATCTTCGCGACCGCGCGGGAGAAACGGCGCGACGGCTTCATGCCGTTTCTGTTCATCGACGAAGCGGAATCGATTCTCGGAACGCGCCGCGCTTCGCGTTACTCGAATATTCTCTCAACCCTCGTCCCGATGTTCTGCTCGGAGATGGACGGAATCGATTCGTTGAATGACGTCGTCATCATCCTCGCGTCCAACCGTGCCGATTTGATCGATCCTGCGATTCTCCGGCCGGGTCGAATCGACCGCAAAATTAAAGTCAATCGTCCCAATCGCGAAGGCGCGCGAGATGTCTATCGAATTTATCTCACGCCTGATCTTCCCTACGACGGCGCGTTCGCCAAAGAAGCGGAGCACATCGGCGCGGCGGTTGATAAGCTGATCGAGCGTTTTGTCGATTGGCAGTTTACCCGGCGCGACGAAAATAAATTTCTTGAAGTCACGCTCCGCAGCGGCCGCAAAGAAATTCTTTACCGGAGCGATCTCATCAGTGGCGCGATCATTGCCTCAATCGTCGAGCGCGCGAAGGCGATGGCGATCAAGCGTGCGATCGCCACCAACCAGGAGGAAGGAATTCGGGAAATGGATTTACAACTCGCCTTCGACGCCGAATACAGCGAGAACGATATTTTCCCGACCACCGACATCACCGAAGATTGGCTCAAACTGATCGATTACGATCCCGAAAACGTGGTGAAGATCGCGCCGGTGAGGCCGGTTGCGGATTCGGCGGCTCACCCGGGTTCAGGCGTCATTTAGTCTTTGGCTCGCCGCATGAACCGCGTCTTTGGCCTCGAGACGGAATACGGCATCACCGTCAACGGAGCGGAGACTGTCGATGTTGTGGCCGAATCGATCGAGCTCGTCCGCCGCTACACCGATCATGGGGCGCATATGAAATGGGATTACGAGCTGGAGGATCCGCATCTCGATGCCCGCGGCTTTCGCGCCAAGGCCCTGATGCAGGACACAGACGAATCGGCCTATTACGAGATCGACAAGAACCGTCCGCTTAGCTTCGAAGAAATCAAAAGCGACCTGGTTCTTTCGAACGGCGCGCGTTTTTATAATGATCACGCGCACCCGGAATATTCGACGCCGGAATGCACGACGATTCGTCAAATCGTTACCCAGGACAAAGCAGGTGAGCGCATTCTCTCCGAGTGTGCGCGTCGCAGAAATTTGAAATTACCGGGCGGCCAGGAGGTTCGTCTCTACAAAAACAACACCGACTTTTTCGGCCACAGCTACGGCTGCCACGATAACTATCTCATGCAGCGCGATGTGCCGTGGGACCGCATCGTCACCGCGATCCTGCCGTTCTTGATCACTCGCCAAATTTTTGCGGGCGCCGGCAAAATGGGCGTGGAAGGAGAAAGCACTTCGGGTCAGCCGGGAGTTTATCAAATTTCGCAGCGCGCGGATTTTTTTAGCGTGGTCGTCAGCATCGACACCATGAATCGGCGGCCGCTGATCAACACCCGCGATGAGCCGCACGTCGATGCCAGCCGCTATCGGCGGTTTCACGTCATTTTGGGCGATTCGAACATGAGCGAATGGGCGACTGCGCTAAAAGTCGGAGCCACCGCGCTCGTGCTCGATCTGATCGAACGTGGCCAGGCGCCGCAGCTCGAGATCGCGCAGCCGGTTGACGCGAACAAATCGATCAGTCGCGACCAAACTTACGATTGGATCATCGAGTTAAAGGATGGTCGCAAGATCTCCGCGATTGAAGTGCAGCGAATTTACTTGCGGGCAGCATCAAAGATCGACGGCGACGCGACCAACGAAGATCGACAATGGATTTTGCGGGAATGGGAAAATGTTCTCAACGATCTTGAGCGCGACGTGATGACGACGCGCGACCGGGTCGATTGGGTGGCCAAGAAATTTTTGCTCAACGCTTTGCAGGAAGAAGAAAAACTTTCATGGAGCGATGCGTGGCTCCAATCGATCGATCTCGAATATCACAATGTCGATCTTGAATCGGGATTGTATTACGAACTCGCGCGTCAGGGATCGGTCCGGCGGCTGGTCAAAGAGGAGGAGATCAAGACCGCGATCTTTACGCCGCCGGAAACAACCCGCGCATTTTTCCGCGGACGTTCGGTCGCGCGCTTCAATGATCAAATCGCCTCCATTCAATGGGACGAACTGGTGTTCGCCAACGGCGCGCTCTCGCGTCGCGTTGCTTTACCCGAAGCGTTCCGTGATGCGCGGCTCGATGCCCTCAATCACGCCGCGCGCAACGGCAAAGATTTCTCCGAATTCATCCGCGCCGTCAGCGCCATCGATTAACAGGTAGGGGCGATTGACTTTGCCCGTCCGGCTCGGACTCGCACGCCAAGAACTTCTGCTTTTTGGCGTGCAGGTGGCGCTGACAATGCTCTGTCAGCTACTTCTCGTTAGGCTACTCGATCATAATGGGCACTCTCCTGGATAATTTGGTCGCCATTGGACTTCCATCCGCGATGCTCTATTTCTTTTCCGTAATTCCGCTCCGCAAAGTCTACCGCGCACGAGCGTGGCAGGAAACGCCGTGCGTCATTCTCTCCAGCTCGGCGGAAGAGGATCAGACTGAATCAGGGGTTTATCGCATCCTCGTCACATATATGTATGAAGTCGCCGGACAGAGATATAGCTCGAGCCAATACAACTTTTCGACAGGCGCGACATGCGGGTTTCGAGGGAAAAAAGCGGTAGTCCGCCGCCTTCCGCCCGGCACGAGAGCGGTCTGTTACTTCAATCCGACCGATCCAAGTGATTCCGTTATCAAGCGAGGGATCACCTGGGACATGCTGTTTTGTGGCGTCTTTGCCGTCATTCTTCTCATTACCTTCGGCTTTGTTGGATTGATACGATGGTGAGCGCTCGATAATGCATCCATGAAACGGCGCCTCCTCTACCTCTGCATCGCCGTGATCGGGTTCATCAACGCATTTGTATTCCTCGCGATCAATGCGTTTTTCCTCGGCGGCGGCGTCGCGAGTGAGATCAGAAACGGCCATTATTATCTCAATAACCACGGACGATTCACGGAAGTGTCACGTGCGGTTTATCTCTACGCGGACATTCATTTTTGGGTCACGTGGATACTCATATTGATCGGTAGTGTCGCAGTCGGCCGCGCAGTGCGTTTGCGACGGCAGCTCTAAATTGTAATCCAGTTACCGAATTCATCCGTGCCGTCAGCGCGATTGATTAATTCCTATAGCCAACAGCGCCACCGTCCTGATTTGTGCAAACGTTCGCTGTTAATCCAGCGGGCTCTTCACCCCGATGCCCGGCTTGTTGAGTACGTGCGTGTAGATCATCGTGGTGCTGACATCCTTATGGCCTAACAACTCCTGCACAGTTCGAATGTCGTAACCGTTCTCGAGTAAATGCGTTGCGAACGAATGCCGCAGAGTGTGGCAAGTAGCTGGCTTTTGAATACCGGAAGTCCGCACGGCCTTTTTCACCGCCAGCTGCAATGAGCTTTCTTCCATATGATGCCGACGACGCGAGCCGCTGCGTGGATCAATCGATAGCCGAAAAGATGGAAAGACGTACTGCCAGGCCCATTCTTTTGCTGCGCTTGGATATTTCCGGTCGATTGCATTGGGCAAGAAGACGCTGCCAAAGCCGGCTTCCAAATCCTCTTCGTGTTGCGCCTTCATTTTTTGCAAATGGCGCTCCAGTGATTTCGCCAGATTTACCGGCAACATTGTCACCCGATCCTTTCCGCCTTTGCCGTCGCGCACTGTGATTCGCAGGTATCCAAGATCTACATCTTTAACGCGCAGGCGCACACACTCCATTAATCGCAAACCGCTGCCGTAGAGTAATCCGGCCATCAGACGATCCTTGCCGTGCAGGTGGGCGAAGATTTTGTGTACCTCATCGCGAGTAAGAACCACGGGCAAACGTGACGGCCGCTTCGCTCGCTCGCTCGACCCCCTCCAACCAACCGATTTCTTGCTTGAGGACTTCTTTGTAGAGAAAGAGGAGTGCGCTGAGAGCCTGGTTTTGCGTTGAAGCAGCGACGTGTCCGTCGCGCGCGAGATGCGTCAAGAATTGTGTGACTTCGGTTTCTGCCATTTCGCGCGGATGCCGCTTGTTATGGAACAAAATGAACCGTCGAATCCAATCGACGTAGGTTTGTTCAGTCCGGATGCTGAAATGCTTGCGACGGATGACATCGCGGACTTCATCGAGAAGTTTAGGTTTGTTCTGACGCGCGGTCGCGCCTAGCATAGGGGGCATTGTTCCCCATGTTTCCAACCCGACAGCCCAAAGACAAGCGGATTAGGCCGAATTTTTCCGCCTTTAATTGCCGAATAATTCGGCCTACTTCTCGTTAGACCCATGAAGCTACTCGTCACTTCGTTACTTCTTCTGCCACTTGCCACAGTCCATGCTGATTCCGGTTGGGAGACCAAAGTTATCGGCAACGTCCGCATTGAAGTTCCCGCGGACTGCAAAACTGATGAACAGAACACTCCAGGCGCAGGCGCTGTTCAGGGGATGAAAAAATATTCATTCAGGAATCGTGCGGTTGATCTAGAATTAGTGTTTCTCTCGTTTCCGCCCGGAACGGGCGGAAACTTGGATGGAGCGGCAGCAAACATGACGGCGCAGCTCAAGGCCGTATCCGGTGAAGAAAGCCTCACGCCCTGGAAAAACACAACTGTGTCTGGCCATCGTGCTCGATATATCGCGACCAAACCAGATCGCACACATCAAGCGAGACAAGTAACGCTCATCGACGACACGAAGGCGAAGAACCAGCTTGTCATAGTCGACATCAGCTACGATTCGACGTCTAGCTCCGGAAAAAGCGACACAGAGCGCATCATGAAGTCCGTCCAAATCAAATGAACGACAATGGGTCTAACCAAGCGCTGGAGCGAACCGCCACCCGGCGCGCGTTCACATTTCAGATGATCAAAGCATTTTCAGTCAAAGCCGCGCTCGCCCTCGGTGGCGGTCGCTCAGCTTGTTCTCGTTAGACGGAATGTCGCGCTTAACACGAACTGGATTATGGCTAGTCCCGTGGCTGCCCGCGCTCATGGGTGCAGTTCTCGCTTACGCGTTGACCCAGCCGAAGCCGAAAGAAAACTTTTTCGTTACCAATTGCTGGGGACCTTGGTCGACGACGCAGATCGTTATGCAGATTTCTTTCTGGATTTTAGCTACGTCTTTTTTGTTGGGACTTTTGCTTCTCTCATTTGCAGGTGCGCGATGGCTGTTGAAATTGCGACGTAGTTCCGTCTAACCAATCGATGAAGCCAACCGCCCCCTTGGGATGCAAGTTCTTGGACGTTGTTGCAGCACCCTGCGGTGGCTTATCTTATTCTCGTTAGACGAAATGTTGCCCACTCGATGACGATGCCTCAACCTCATCGCGTTCATGTCGTCTTCCGCGTGCTTGCGGCGTTGCTCGCTCTCGTAGCGCTCCCTTTCGTCGTTATGGGAGTTCAGGAGCTGCATTCCAACTGGCATTTCACCGCCGCGTGCTTTGGATTCGTTCTGATTTTTGGATACGTTGCAATCACCGGAAAAGCGCCATTCCCGTTTCGATGATTACGTGCGTTAGTCTTTCCTGTTTGCCACGTCTTCCGTCTAACCAATCGATGAAGCCAACGGCCCCATTGCGTTGCAAGTTCAGCGTGTTTGCCACGACACCCTGCCGTGGCTTATCTCTGTCTCGTTAGATGACGGAGCATCGCTCACGTGCTCGGATATTTCTTAGAGTTGGCTTCGCCCTGTGGCTCATCATCGTTCCCATTCTCTTCGAGTACCCGATCAGTTGGGTTGCCGCTCCACCGGAATCTGCTTTGGCAGCCTGTACGCAGGCGGGCATCGCTGCTGCCATTCCCGGCGCCGCGATACTCTTTCTGCCGAGACCGCCGTTCTGGCAGAGACTTCTCGCATTCATTCTATACGTCCTGATTGCTGCCGCGATATTGGCGTTCCTCCTGCCGGTGCTCCTCGTTATAATTGCATGTTCGTTTTTTCATAGTTGTCCATGAAGCGGCAGCACATCGCCATCTAACCAATCGATGAAGCCAACGGCCCCATTGCGCGAAAACTTCGGCGTGTTTGCCACCACACCGTGCCGTGGCTTATCTCTGTCTCGTTAGATCACTGCACGCGCCAACCAAAGCAAGATCGTTTCCGATCAATTCGTCATTTTGTTCCGAGCCCAGCTTCTCGTGATCTGATCGATCACTAACGTCCGAACGCTTCAGCACACGGGCCACCCACATCCAGTCTTGTCCTTCGCCAACCTCATCCCGCACTAGCGGGATTGCGAAGCGAAGTTAGAAACGCGACCGTGCTCGGTTAAAATTTTTTGGTCGACGCGATCGATTGGGTCACGACCACGCGATCAGGCGCAGCTCGTGCGCTTGCATCAGATTCGGATGGATCGGGACGACGCGGACGCTGAAACCGTAGGCGCCGCTTTCTGATGCCGGTACTGATCCCTGGTAAAGATAGCTACCATCACCATTCTGCCCACTTGCGTTCAGAACACTGACGGAGGGGTTTTTGATCCCGCCGTTGTCGGCTTCGCCGTGATATGCCTCCACCCGAACATGATTTGGATCGACATCGCCGAGATGCACCTGCGCGCTCACCTGAAGTGATTCGCCGACGAGGATGTTTTGTCGATCTTTATTCCCGACCTGCACATCGTGAATCCGAACTCGTGGCCAATCTTTTCGCATTCGCGATTTCCACTGGCTCAACTGCGTAGCCGGTTCGCAGCCGTTCTGGGCAAAGTTTTCGTGTGATCGTGCCGCTGGAATGTAAAGACGCTCGGTGTATTCCTTGACCATTCGGTGGGTGTTGAACACCGGCGTGACGCTCCGGATCGATTCGCGCATCAATTGCAGCCATGCGAGCGGAAGTTTGCCGTCCGGTTTGGCATAATAGAGGGGGATAATCTGGTTCTCGAGCAGTTGATAAAGACTGTTCGAGTCGACTCCGTTTTGAAGCTCAACTGTGCCATCGGAAATTTCGGCAGCGATGGCCCAGCCGTTGGTTCCGTTAAAGCCTTCGTGCCACCAACCGTCCAGCACGCTGAGGTTAATTCCGCCGTTCGGCGCGCATTTCATTCCGCTGGTCCCGCTCGCTTCCATGGGGCGGAGCGGATTGTTTAACCAAAGATCGACTCCCTGCACGAGCCGGCGCGCGATGTAGCTGTCGTAATCTTCCAGAAACACGACCCGATTTTCGAATCCGGCTTCGCGGCTGAATCGGTAAACTTCCTGGATGAGCGCGCGGCCGCCTTCGTCGCGCGGATGCGCTTTGCCGGCGAAAATAAATTGCACTGGGCGCGTAGTATCGTTGAGCAACCGCTTCAATCTCTCCTTGTCGCTAAACAGAAGCGCGCCGCGTTTGTAGGTCGCGAATCGCCGCGCAAAGCCGATCGTTAAAACTTCGGGATCAAGAATTCGGTTCACATCGCGAATTGCTTCCGGTGAATCACCGATGCGTTCGCGCCGCATGCGCACGCGTTCCCGCACAAAGTCGACCAGGCGATGTTTCAACTGTTGATGCGTTTCCCACAGCTGCGCATCGGGAATGTCGATCACGCCGCGCCAGAAGTCGGGCTCGGTGATGTGTTCTTCCCATTCGCCGAGAAACTTTCGGTAGAGCGCGGAAAACTCCGGCGCCATCCAGGTCTTGGTGTGAATGCCGTTGGTCACGCTCGTGATCGGCACTTCGTGCACGGGCACGCCATTCCAAACATCTTTCCAGAGCGCGCGGCTGACTTCGCCGTGCAATTTGCTTACGCCATTTGAGTGGCGACTCACCCGCAACGCCAGAATGGTCATGCTGAATGGATCCGATCGGTCGACCCGCGTTTGCCCAAATGAGAAAAGTTCGTCGAAGGGAATGCCGAGCTCTTTGGCGAAATCGCCAAAATATTTGCGCATCATGTCGCGCGGGAACGAATCGTTGCCGGCGGGCACTGGCGTGTGGGTCGTGAAAATGTTCGCCGAGGCCACGATTTGGAGCGCGGAATAGAACTCGAGTTTTTTCTCAACGACTTTCCGGCGAATACGCTCGAGCGCGAGAAACGCGGAGTGGCCCTCGTTCATGTGGAAAACTTCCGGATCGATCTCCAGCGCTTTCAACGCTTTCACGCCGCCAATCCCGAGCATGATTTCCTGGCGCATTCGCATTTCCTGGTCGCCACCGTAAAGCTCGGCCGTGATCAGGCGATCCTCGGCGTTGTTTTCGGAGATGTCGGTGTCGAGGAGGAAGAGATTGATCCGGCCGACCTGCAATTGCCAAACCTTGGCAAAGACTTCGCGGTCCAGAATCCGCACTGAGATGAGAAGGTTCGATCCGTCACGCTGCACTTCCCGAATTGGCAGATGATGAAAATTTTGATTGAGGCTGATCGCGTGCTGCGCGCCGTCCTTGTCGATCTCCTGCCGGAAATAGCCGTGGCGATACAGCAGCCCGACCGCGACGAAGTTTAGATCGAGATCGCTGGCCGATTTGCAATGGTCGCCGGCGAGAATCCCAAGACCGCCGGAATAATTTGGAATCGATTCGTGAAATCCGAACTCGGCCGAAAAATACGCGACCGGTCTCTTGATCGCCGCACCCGCTCCCATTTTCCCGTAAGTGTCCTGGCGCGCGAGATAATTTCGGAAAGCATCGTGGACCTGCTTCAACTCCCGAAGAAAGGCTTTGTCCTGGGCAAGTTCTTCGAGCCGCGCCTGCCGCGAGAGCTGCAGCATGCGTACCGGATTATGATTGGTCCGGTTCCACAAATCAGGATCGAGATGGCGGAAAAGCCGGCGGGCAGACGGCTCCCACGTCCACCAGAGGTTGAAGGTCATTTCCCGAAGCGGTTCCAACACCGCGGGAAGGGTGGGGATTACGTTATAAATTTGAAACGTCGGCATTAGCGGCAGCGAAATGGGAAGTTGGCGAAAAATTCTCGAGCGGCAAGTTTCTCAATGGGCTAGCTGCATAACGCGCGCCAAACCTTTGTCTTAAACGGATTGCGAAAACGACGTTCTCTTTGGTGCGACGGCCAGGCCGATCACGAAACCGGTCACCAAGCCACATATATGGGCCGAACTGCTGACTTCCGGGGTAAAAATGTCGAACACGATTTGGATGACAATAATGAGCAAAATGTTAAGGAGGCGTTGCTTCGCCTGCCAAACGTGGCGATGGCGAATAAGAAATCCGGCCCAGGCGCCGACGATTCCCATGATGCAACCGGACGCACCGACGAGCTCGGCTGGGTGAACAATTTTTATCATCGTCAACGCTACAACGCCCGCGGTGGAACCGATTCCGGAAATCAAATAGCAAGCGGCAAATCGCACCGCGCCGATGGTTTGTTCTAATGGTGGACCCAGCACATAGAGCGCGAAAAGATTAAAGGCGAGATGAAGCAAGTTGTAATGGAGGAAGAGCGCGGTGAAGAGCCGCCAAAATTCCCCTTTGTTGATCACTGCGAAAAAATCGAGCGCGCCGAGTCGATGCAAGGTTGCTGGACTGGTCAATGCTCCTCTCCACAACTCGATGCAAAACGCAGCAACGTTGAGCAGGATGAAAATGACTACGACGGGAGCGTTGCGTAATCGACCATGTCGATCTTGCGGAACGTTCTCGATCTCGATTTGATCGACAGCGCGTCCGCGTAATTCCAAACTCCGAAAAAGTTGAAGCTGATCGCGCAACTGCGCGGTTGGATGCAAGACTTGCAGCGCCGCCGTCAATCGTCTGGCCGATTCATAGCGGCCTTGCGCCGCGAGTTGGGATGCTTTTCGCAGACCGACCGCCGGCAAAAACAGAAGCGCGAACCAGGCCCCACCGCCGACGTAACCGGCATGCTCCCGAAAAAACAGCCAGCTGAGACCGGTGATCGCGAGCACGATAACGGCCGCGATTCGCCAGCCGCGAAAAATCCCACCCGGACGCCACGCTCGCGCCAGCACCAGCAACGGCGAAATCACTGCGATGAAAAGGAAGATATGATTGAGATCCACGGAGCGCGGTTGAGGTTCGACTTTTGATGTTTGAAGTCAAACGCCGCTGGTTATTGTCGATCTTACATTATGCGAATCACAGTGACTGATTATCTGGACGTTGTTTCCTCGTGGTGTTTCTGGTCGGAGCCGACTTGGTCGGAATTGAAAAAGCGTTATCAAGGCCGAGTTGAGTTTCAGTGGAAGATCGCGCTGATGGATCCGAGCGGTTTGCCGACTTCGCGTGAGCAGGAGCAGTGGTTCTACCGGCGCAGCGGAATGATGATGCGCTCGCCTTTCATGCTGAACACGGATTGGTACGACGCTACTTTGAAGGAATGGCTGCCGCCAAATGCGGTGGCCGAAGCCGCGAAAGATTTCGACATAACCGATGATCGCGTTCGTCTCGCGATTACAAACGCGGCATTGCGAGAGGGAAAGAAAGTGAGCGATTGGAATGTCGCCGCCGAAGTTGGATCGGCGGCCGCCAATCTCGACAAAAAGAAATTGCTCGAGGCTGCGCAATCGTCTGCCGTGGAAAAGCGCATTCGCGCAGCCACCGCGGAATTCCATTCATTTCAAATCACGCAGCGGCCGGCCTTTCTGATCGACACTGAAATCGGAGATCGCGCGATATTTTCAGGAGTCGTGAGACTCGAGCCGCTCGCGGCGACACTCGATGGCATGCTCGACGATGTGACGGCCTATGCCGCGCACAAGGTGCATTTTGGCGATCCGCCGCCGAAATGAGTTTGTAGGCGCGCGCTTTGCTTCGTATAATCGCAGCCGATAACGAGATTCATCTTGCCAGCATTGAAATGTTGCCTACAACTTCCCTTCGGCTCGCGATTAATGATGCGAGCACTTGGTCGCGGTCATCGCAGCCGCGGCGAAGCAGAGTGCATCGGCGTTATGCGAAAGTGAACGCTGATTATGCGATGAAGGAAACACCGGCGAAATGGCGCACTCCCGTCTCGCAGGCCAGGAGATCAAACTAATCTGCAACCGCAAATTCGTGTAAACGGCCGCATTCGCGCTCGCGAAGTCCGGGTCATTTTGGGATCGAGCGGCCAGCAGCTCGGCGTCCTCAAATTGTCAGATGCATTGCGAGAAGCACACAGCCGCGGCCTCGACCTGGTCGAAGTGGCGCCCACCGCCAACCCGCCGGTCTGCAAAATCGTTTCGCTCGGAAAATTTCGTTACGATCTTTCCAAGCACGACAAAGATAAAAAAGCCGGCGGTGCGAGGCTGAAAGAGATCAAGTTTCGCGTCAATATCGACGAGCACGATTATCTGACCAAGGTCCGCCACGGCGAGGAATTTCTCGAGCGCGGCAACAAGGTCCGGGTCCAGCTTCAATTTCGCGGCCGCGAAATGGCGCACCAGGAATTCGGGATGCAGTTGGTGGAAAAAGTGCGCGACGATCTTTCCGGAATGTCGCAAGTGGAAATGGAACCAAAGATCACTGGGCGCAACATCACCATGACTTTGACCCCGCTGCCGGCGAACCGGCGGAAGCGGCGTTTCTTGCCTCCTCCGAAAGAGGAAACACCCGCCGACTCTCAAAACGGCAGCAAATCCTGAACGGCGTCAGCGCCGGACTTGGCTTACGGCTTTTTCTTCGGCGGCGCCGCAACCGGAGTCGCATTTGGTGGCGGCGTCGCTGCGGTCGCTGATTGGATCTTTTGCAATCGCTGTTTGCGTGCCACGGCTTCTTTGTTCTTCGAACTAATCTTCAACGCAGCCTCGGTGTCGGCCATTGCATTTTGGATGTCGCCGCGCAGTTCGTAAATGTAGCCCCGATAAAGATGATATTTGATCTCGTCCGGATTGATCTTGATCGCTACCTCGTAATCGGCCAGGGCCCTATCATAATCGTTGATCTTCATTTCGATCGCCGCGCGTTGTTCATAAGCCCGCGCGTCTCGCGGATTGATCTTTATTGCTTCGCCCAAATCGTTCATTGCGTCCTGGAATCTTTGATCATTGGCGTAGGAAAATGCGCGCTGTTGATAAGCAATGGCGAGGTTCTGCGTATATTTCCGATCCATCTCCGCGGCTTTGCGAAAAAGCTCGATGGCTTTACCCCAATCCTGGTCCTTGGCCGCTTGCGAACCTTCCCGCGCAATTTTCACCGCCTCCGGATTTCCCTCTTGCTGGGCGGATTGTGCAGTCGAAAGTCCAAGCGTCGTAACGAGGCAGAGAGCAAACAATGTTTTCATGGTTAGCGATGTTGACGATTAGCTTGATCAAACAATTCAAAATTGGCGATCACAATTCTTGAGCGAAATCAGCCTGACTACGTCTGCTCGGGGTTCGGCGATTGTTCGTTGTCGATCTTCGGTTCGGGCTCGCTTGATGTCTGCGCCGGTCCGGGCTCATCCACCCGCGTGATCCGCACCGCCCGCCCGCTCTTTTCGTCGATCTCGACGAGCGCCCCATGCAACCTGACTTCACCCGCAGCGACCGGGAACGGCGCCGGCATATTGGAGACGAACCGATTCATGATCGGTTCGATTGCGCGGCCAAGAATCGAATTTACCGGGCCGCACATTCCGGCATCGCACAAGAACGCCGTCCCGCCGGGAAGAATTTGTTCGTCGGCGGTTTGCACATGGGTATGGGTTCCGATGACCGCCGAAACTTTCCCGTCAAGGAAACGGCCCATTGCGATTTTCTCACTCGTCGTTTCACCGTGAACATCGACAACGATATTCGGGGTTTCTGCGCGCACTTTGGCGACCGTTTCTTCCATCGCTCGGAATGGGTTCTCCAGAATCGGCTGCATGAACGTGCGACATTGCACGTTGATCACCCCGACCTTTCCCTTCGACGTCTCCAGCACGATCGAACCGCTTCCGGGCGCGCCTGCGGGATAATTTAGCGGTCGCAGCAAACGCGGTTCGGTGTCGATGAACGACAAAATATCTTTCTGGTCCCAGATGTGGTCGCCGGTGGTTATGACCGAAACACCTGCTCGCAAAAGATCAATCGTGATTTTGCCAGTGATGCCGCGGCCGCCAGCGGCGTTCTCGCCATTCACCACAATAAAATCCACGTTGTGCTGTTCCTTCAATCCCGGAAGCCGGGCGATGACCGCGTTGCGACCGGGCTCGCCCACGACATCGCCCAGAAAAAGAACCGTTAGCATTGAACAAGATCGTATTGAAGAGGTTCAAAACGTCGATGCGAAATAAATGACGAAATCCGAATGACGAAGCCCGAAGGAATAACAAATGCCAAAGCTCGAAGTGTGGTTCTTCGTCATTCGAGCTTCGTCATTTTTTCGTCATTCGTCATTCGGGCTTCGTCATTTGTCGTTGGTGGTTTGCTGATCTCTCCAATAGTCGGTCAGGCCTCGGACAACCTTGGCGTCCTCGGCAGCAAACCGAAATGGGATGTGCTCGAAAATTATCAGGACACCATCACCCACGATGAATTTGCGCATCTGATCAACGACGTCTATTGCACACACGGTTTCGCCCAGGACTTGATCAAGATCGACAACGATGCCGCGCAAATTCTGACCAATCGCGAGTCGCACAGCGTTTTCACTCTGCATTTCGCGCCGGATCCCAATTCGAAAGCGCGCGTTCCACGGCTCTGGCGACCGGCGAAATCTTTGCCGCGCTCTAAACCGGCCAAACCACTCGCGGGATTGCGCCTCGCGCTCGATCCCGGCCATCTGGGCGGAAAATGGGCGAAGATGGAAGAGCGCTGGTTTAAAGTTGGCGACACTAAACCGGTGACGGAAGGCGATTTGACGCTGCGAGTATCGCGGATGCTCGCTTCGCGATTAAGAAAACTGGGCGCCACAGTTTTATTCGTTCGCAACAGCACGCAGCCGATCACTTCAAAACGGCCGGGCGATTTCAAAGAGCTCGCCCGAAAAATTCTGATCAAGAACGGCCTGCCTCAGCCGCGGCCGGATGTTCTCGATCCAAACGATCCTGAAAAGGAGCAAACGATCCGGTGGCAGAGCGAAATGTTATTTTATCGCTACAGCGAGATCCGTCGTCGCGCGGTGCTGGTGAATAATAAATTGCATCCCGATCTGGTGCTTTGCCTGCATTTCAACGCCGAAGGCTGGGGGGATCCGGCAAATCCCACACTGACCGATATTAATCATCTTCATCTGCTCGTGGGCGGTTCGTATTTGGAGGACGAGCTCGAGCTTGATGACCAGCGATTCGAGATGATTCGACGATTGCTCAGTCGCGCTTACGACGAGGAACTTGCAGTTAGCGACACGGTCGCGCTTTCAATGGCGAAAGCAACGGGCCTTCCGCCGTTTCAATATCCGACCACGCTCACCACCACCAAAGTTGGATCGAGCGGTTACGTTTACACGCGCAACCTGCTCGCCACCCGCCTTTATCGTTGCCCGGTCGTTTATTGCGAGCCCTACGTCATGAACAGCACAGACGGTTTCGCGCGCATCGAAGCCGGCGACTATGACGGCACAAAGGAAATCAATGGGATAAATCGCAAAAGTATTTTTCGCGAATACGCTGACAGCGTGGCCGAAGGTTTGGCGGAATATTATCGCAACGCGCGAGGTCTATAACGCTTCCACCGCCGCCCGAATATCTTCCATCGCCACATCGCGTGATAAAGTCGCCGAACCGATTCTCGGTGTGACCACAAACCGGATTTGGCCGTGCTCGAATTTTTTGTCGAACTTGAGGGCGTTGAAAATCTTCTGGCGCGGAAAATTTGCCGGCAGCTTTGTCGGCAATCCGAATTTGCGCAAAAGATCGACAATCGAGTCGCGCTGCTTTTGAGAAAGTCCGGTCTTTTTCATTGAGACGTCGCACGCCGCAACCATTCCAAGGCTCACCGCTTCGCCGTGCGAAATTTCCCGGTAATCAGTTGCGCGTTCGATCGCGTGCCCGACGGTGTGGCCGAAATTGAGCAAGGCACGCTCACCTGTCCGATCAAGTTCGTCCTTCGTCACGATGCGCGCCTTGATTTCAATATTCCGCCGGACGAGTGGCACAAAATCGACACGGTTAAGATCGACATCGTTTAACTGACGAAACATTTCTGCATCCGCGATGATGGCGTGCTTGATGATTTCAGCGAAACCCTGACTCAACTCGCGTGGCGGCAGTGTTTTTAAAATATCCGTGTCGTCGATGACGAGCGTAGGTTGATGCACTGCACCGATCAAATTCTTGCCGGCTGCAGTGTTCACACCGGTCTTGCCACCGATTGAACTGTCCACCATTGCCAGAAGCGTGGTTGGAATCTGCAGGTGCGGAATACCGCGCTGAAAAATTGCGGCCACAAATCCGGACAAGTCGCCGATCACGCCGCCGCCGAGTCCGATGACGAACGATTGTCGATCTAAACCGGCGCGCAGCATTTCCTCACAAATCTCGCCGGCTTGGTCGAGCGTCTTCGCTTGCTCGCCCGCAGGAACGATGATCGGAACCGGATCAAAACCCGCGGCACGCAAACTTTTTTGAATCGGCGCGAGAAAACGCGGAGCGACGTTCGTGTCGGAGATGGTCGCGCATCGTGACGCCGGCAACTTTTGCTTGATCGAATCACCAACGGTCTCCAACAAACCTGCGCCGATTAGGACGCGATAAGAATGCTGACCAGCGCTAACTTCCGTCGAGGTCACGGCGAGACGGTATTGGCTTTTGCCGCTTCGAAAAAGGAAAACTGTTTACACGCAAGAGCATTCGGAGCCAGCTCGCGAAGGCTTTCGGAGTTGACAAAGCAGGCTTTCATCCTGTGTAAGTAGATTATGCCCGACGAAGCACCGCCGCCTCCGCCGTCTGATTCCGGACCGAAATCAACCGGGCTGCCCTCAAACATCGCGGCAGCGCTGGCCTGTATTCCGCTCATTGGCGGTATCGTGTTTTTCATTTTGGAAAAACACGACCCATTCGTGCGCTTCTATTCGATGCAATCGATCGTCTTCGGTCTGGCCTGGTTCTTGTTCAACATCGTTTCGGCAATCGTGCACGCGATCTTTGGCGCGATTCCAGGAATCGGCGGCATCCTCGTTTTCTTCTGGGCCATTATCGCAGCGATCGTTCACATCGGTTTTGTCGTTCTCTGGATCATCGCCACGGTGAAAGCATTCACCGGCGTGCGCTGGGATATTCCTTACGTCGGACCGATTGCGCGCAAACAAGTCGGCGAAAGTTAACGCCCGTCCGGCTCGGACTCGGGACACTGAGGGTCCCTCCCACATTTTATTGGCCAAGCAGCTTCACCACCACTTCAGTCAAAATCAGTTCGTGATCGAGCTGCGTCGTGACCAGTTGAAGATTAGCGGCGAGACAGACCTGCATTCCAGCGACTAACTGTTCGGTCGAGAACCGGTGCGTGTTTTGCGCGGCGATTCCGAGCGCGTAGGCATTGACCGTTCCGTCTTTCTTACGCGGCAAATGTGCGATTGCGTCGGCCGGCAGGCGATTGATCGCGGAAATAAACGGGAAGGGCGCGTGTGGGCGCGACAGGCGATGGCGCTCCATCAAATCTTTTGCGAGTAATAAATTCCGGACCGTTGGAAGAATCGCGGCGAGCAAAATCCCAATCGCACTTTCGCCCTGATCGAGTAATTGCCGGACCAATTCGAGCGCGCGCTCAAGATCGCGCTCGGCCAGGGCGTTGCTCAAATCGAAAATGACTCCGGCGCGGGTCAGCGGCACGAGCTCGCGCACAAGATCGACATTCACCTCGCGCTCTTTACCAAGGTAGATGTCGATCTTTTCCAGTTCGTTTTCGATCTCGCGCGTGTCGCCGCCAGTGAGAAGGACAAAGAGCTCAAGCGCATCGTTATTGAACTGAAGCTTCCGCTTTTTCGCGCGCGCCTGGACCATCTCGGTGGCTTCTTCTTCCCAACCGCCGCGACTCGAATCGAGTTTCTCGAAAACCTGAAGCTCGGCGCGTTTGGCGAGCGCTTTATAAAATGAGCGCCGCTTGTCGACTTCGATTGCGCTGATCAAAAAAATAATTTCCGGTCCAAGACCGGCGTTGATCGTTTCAGCCAACTCTTCGAGTGCCGCTTGGACCGCGGCCGAGCGCGCTTTCTGATCGTCACCAAGGAAATTCGCGTTTTTCAGCCAGACCAATTTTTCTCCGCCGAAGAATGGCAAAGTTCGCAGCGCCTCGATTGTCGATCTTATCCGTGCTGCTGCTTGGTCGGCGTTATCTGCGGCGCCGTCGATTGTTTCGAGGCCGAAATCGCCCGCCGCGGCGGGCTTTAGTTTGTCCGCTAATTCTACCGCAGTGTGCTTTACTTCGACATCGTCCGATCCGACGACCGCGTAAATTTTCGCGACAGCAGATTTAGCTTTTGTTTTTGGCATCAAATGATTGTCGTGAGGTCACGCTCGCAGAGCAAGTGCACGCTGCGGGTTTGAAATCGCAAGAGAAAATTCTGGCTTGTAATCCTGCCAAGCGGTTTGGCATTCTCAGTTGTTGATGGCAGTCATCTCCCCCTTCGACTTTTCGATCTACGCCTGTGCACTGGGCGGGATCGCGATGATCCTCGGTTCCATCTGGCTGTTGAGAACGCGGGTGATCCAACTCGCAGACGCCGAGAACAGAGGAGAGGTTTTAAGCGTCGACATCTTAAAGAAGATCAAGATTTCGACCAACTCCGGAGCCATTGCGCTTTTTGTCATCGGCTTGCTTTTGTTCGCGCTGGCGATCTGGTTCTCGAAACCATCTGAAGGTTTCTCGCTGAGCTTCGACGGCCAACTGGCAAATGTGAACCCCGCGTTGGTGACCGGAAAGATTGTGCCCGTTAAAGACAGTGGGGCCACTTTCACGCTAGATTCGGATGGTGCGTGTAGATCGCCGTTGCATCCGGAATTTCCGGTCGAGATTCAAATCAACGCGGCCGGCTATGAGCCGGCGCCGTGGCACAGGGGCCTTCCGTTCGAAAAGGGAAAGCCGTTGAAGATCGACCTTGCAAAAGAGGTGCAGTTCACCAGAAAACCCGACAGCACGAGCCCTCCACAAGGCTCGATCGCGCCGGCCGACGACCTGAAGAACGCCCCGAAGCTTCAGGAAGGAACAGGTCTTAAGGTCACTCCACCCGCACACTAACAGCGTTATGAGACCAAGATCGTTTTTCATCATTTTAGCGGCGGTGTCAGTATTGGTTTGCGGTTCGGTCGCGGTCGTTCGCGGGCAATTCAACCCGCCGATTTATGGCCAGGTGATTTCGCAGAGTCGCGGCCCGGTGGCCGGAATCACCGTTTCACTCGTCCATCCAACGCTTGGGCGCAGCACGCCCGTATTCACTCAACAAAACGGCTCTTATTTCTTTGCCAACGTTCCGCCGGGGCAGACCTATTACATTGAAGCTTATTGGGGGAACACTCTGCTTTATCGGGGCGTCGTGAATTATTACGGCGGCAGTGTTGCCTTCAACATTCCGCTGCCATAGGCCGCTCAATCGGCGCTGGCTTGTTGCAAAGTCGTTCCGAAATCTTTGGAGGCGTAATCTCGGAATTTGGCGTCCAAATCTGAGACGCTGGTGAAGTTTGCGGGATAAAATCGCGAAAGACTTGTTTCGAAAGGCTGGTGCCGTGCGAGCGCATCCAGCAGATTTAAGAAGCTGGCTTTGTTCGTTTCAGCCAGGAACCGCACGAGACGTTCGGATTCATCATAGAATGTGTGAACTCTGTCCGACGGCGGATAGGTTATGGCCAAGAGCGTGGGAAGAGGAATCAGGCTTTGCGGCGCGATCGCGTCCGAATGCGGTTTACTGATGTAACCGCGCGCTCGTTGGTAACTCGCATGCGCATCCTTTGAGATGTACTGGGCAAGTCCTTCATTCAACCAGCATGGAATTCCGTCCGTAAAAAAGCGGTGCATAATGAGGTGCACGATCTCGTGGCCGAGCAGGTTGCCACTGAATTTATAGGAAGGGTCGCGTTGAATGAACAAGCTACCGGCGGATTGAATTCCGCCCGTCCACGGTTCCAATTTTCCGAAGACTTGAAATTGCTGCCACTCTTCCGGCCGCTCGAAAATATAAATGTGCGATTTGATGTCGCCGGCTGGTTGCTCGCGTTCCAGTTCCTTCGCGATGACGCGATAATGAAATTCCGCTTCGACCGAAACGGGCGTGGCCACGTAACTATGGACGAAATGATAAATGAAATGCTCGGTCTCGGCGTGTTTCCATTGTTCCGGGTGAATCGCGAGCGCTTTCTCGCCGAGCGGATTCGGATCGCGCTGGCTTAGCTGCGAAAATTCGATTTCCGGGAGCGAGCTCGAATCGTTGATCTGGGCGACGGCTGAGGCGGTGAACAAAACAGATATCGCGAAGATCGACAAGCAGCGCATGGCTGCCGGAGCAGCTAATTCTGTGCGAGAGAAACCGAATTAGACGCGCGAACGTCTGCGGCCGGAATTGCGCGTGTATTTCACCGGCCGTCGTTTCGGTTCGATCTTGGTGATCCCGGCGCCGCTTTTCACTTCCATGATTTGATCGCGCAGAAGGGCGGCCCGTTCGAATTCGAGATTTGCGGACGCCTGTTGCATTTCTTCTTCCAGCTCGCGGAGCAATTCGGTGAGGTCGAAATTGCCGCCGGCTTCCTGAATGACAGAGGCGGCAATTTCGCGGCCGCGCAAAATCGTGTGCAAACTTTCCTGGACTGCGCGCCGAACTGTTTGCGGCGTGATCCCGTGCTTTTCGTTGTACTCCATCTGTTTGGTGCGCCGATATTCCGAGATCGAGATCAGCGCTTGCATGCTTTGCGTGACCTGGTCGGCAAAGAGCACGACCTCGCCATTGATGTGACGCGCCGCGCGGCCGGCAGTTTGAATCAGGGACGTTTGGCTACGCAAAAATCCTTCTTTGTCGGCATCGAGAATGCAAACCAACGACACCTCGGGAAGGTCGAGTCCTTCGCGGAGCAAATTGATCCCGACGAGAATGTCGAAGTCCGCCGCGCGCAGCCCGCGCAAGATTTCCACGCGCTCAATTGTATCGATGTCGCTGTGGAGGTAGCGAACTTTCAGACCGACATCGCGCAGATAATCGGCCAGATCTTCAGCGGTGCGCTTGGTCAACGTCGTGATCAACACGCGTTCGTTCTTCTCGACCCGCTGCCGGCAGAGTTCGATCGTGTCGTCAATCTGGTTCTTGAGCGGTTTGAGCGTGATTTTTGGATCGAGAAGTCCAGTCGGCCGAATGATTTGTTCGACAACCAGCGGCGCTCCGGGCTCGCGAACCTCGAATTTCTCGGCGGGCTCGTTGGTGCGGGAAATTTTTGCATCTGATTTCTGTAGCGGCGCTCTGTGAGCGCCGTCTGTTTTATTCCGGCGGTCGTAGACCGCCGCTACAGTTTCACCCGGCAGTACAAATGGAACCGGTTCATCCTGGCCGATGCGCTGACGACGATGCGGAACGTAGCCCTTGTTTCCAGCGACGCTGTTTTGAATTTCGAATTCAGCCGGCGTCGCGCTGACGTAGATCAGCTGGTTCGTTGCCTTCATGAACTCGTCGAAGTTCAGCGGACGATTGTCGAGCGCGCTCGGTAATCTGAAACCGTAATTGACCAACACGGTCTTACGTGAACGGTCGCCTTCATACATCCCGCCAATCTGCGGGATCGTGGCGTGCGATTCGTCGATAACCACCAGGAAATCTTTCGGGAAGAAATCGATGATCGTGTAAGGCTTTGATCCCGGCGGCCGTCCGGACAAATGCCGCGAATAATTCTCGATCCCGCTGCAGAAACCCATTTCCTGCAACATTTCCAGGTCGTACTCCGTGCGCATGCGCAGCCGTTGCGCTTCCAGAAGTTTGTTGTGCGCTTCAAGATCGACAATGCGTTGTTCGAGTTCTTCGCGAATCGTGCCCAACGCGCGATTCAATTTGTCGGTCGGTGTGACGAATTGTTTAGCCGGGAAAAACGTCATGACGCTGAGCGATTCGTGCGCGTGGCCGGTCAGCGGATCGAAACGCGTGATCGCGTCAAGCTCGTCGCCGAAAAATTCGAGCCGCACGCCCTCTTCGTCGGCAGTGGCCGGATAAACTTCCACCACGTCTCCGCGGACGCGAAACTTGCCGCGTGAAAAATTCATGTCGTTGCGCTCGTACAACATGTCGATCAAACGACTAAGGACAGCTTCACGCGCAATGTGCTGGCCGCGCTTCACCGTCAGCAGCATCTGCAGATAATCTTCCGGCGACGTAACGCCGTAGATGCATGAGACGCTGGCTACGACGATCGTGTCGCGCCGTGAAAGAAGGGCGCTGGTGGCAGCGAGCCGCAACCGCTCGATCTCTTCGTTAATCGACGAGTCCTTCTCGATGTAGGTGTCGGAGCGGGGGATGTAGGCCTCCGGCTGGTAGTAATCGAAATAGCTGACGAAATATTCGACCGCGTTTTTTGGGAAGAATTGTTTGAACTCGGAATAAAGTTGGGCGGCCAGTGTTTTGTTGTGCGAAATGACGAGCGTCGGACGATCCAGCTCTCGAATCACGTTGGCAATGGTGAATGTTTTGCCCGAACCGGTGACGCCGAGCAGTGTTTGGTGCCGATTGCCCGCTTCGACTGACTTGATCAGCTTTGCGATCGCCTGCCCCTGGTCGCCGCGCGGTTTGTAGTTCGATTCGAGCTGAAACGGCATCCGGCAATTTAGCACGCAAGAGACGTTGCGCTTGTGAAAGACGCGGCCAAAAGTTAATTGAGCGAACAAAGTGAATCTCTCGAAGTTCGTTGCCGAGCTGAAGCGGCGTCATGTTTACCGAGCGGCCGTCGCTTACGGAATGGTGGCGTGGTTGCTGACGCAGGTCGCGACCCAGGTATTTCCGTTCTTCGATATCCCAAACTCGGCGGTCCGGCTCGTAATCGTGGCACTGCTTCTTGGATTTCCAATCGCGATGTTATTGGCGTGGCTCTACGAATTTACAGGTGAAGGATTTGTTCGGGACGAAGATGTCGATCCAAATGCTCGAAAAGGTGCGGGGCGGGTTTTCCATTTTGTAATCATTGGCGTTCTGCTCTTGCTGATCGCGGTTTTGATTTATAGTCGGCTTCCACTTCGCAGCTCAAGCGGCGAACTGATACCGGAAAAAAGTATCGCGGTTTTGCCGTTCGCGAATTTTAGCGACGACAAGCAAAACGCGTTTTTCGCCGACGGCATCCAGGACGACATTCTGACGAGTCTGGCCAAAATCGGCGACTTGCGTGTGATCAGCCGTTCGTCGGTGATGCAGTTTCGCGATCCCGCGGCGCACAATCTCCGCGAAATAGGCCGGCTGCTTGGTGTGGCCAATGTGCTCGAAGGAAGTGTGCGGCGGGAAGGGGACCGAGTGGTGGTGAATGTGCAGCTGATCGACGCCTTGAAAGATCGACATCTCTGGGCCAATCGCTACGAGCGAACACTGGCGGATTCGTTAGGCCTGCAAGGTGAACTCGCGGCGGAAATCGCAGAAGCGCTGCGGGTGACGTTAAGCCCTAACGAAAAGGCGCGCATCGAAACCAAGCCGACCGAAAGTACCGATGCTTACCTGGTTTATCTCCAGGCGAACCAGATTGAGCGCAATCCGGACACGTTGCTCGAAGATTACAAAAACGCAGAACAGCTTTACCTGACCGCCATTGGGCTCGATCCAAAGTTCGCTCTGGCCCATGCGCGACTCGCTTCCACTCGCGCGGCGATTTTTCATTATTATGAACCGCTGGATGCTTGGAAAACGAAAACTCGTGTCGAAGCCGAGATCGCCTTGCAGTTGCAACAAAATCTGGCCGAAGCGCATCTCGCTCTCGGTCAATGCACCTACTGGATCGACCAGGATTACAATCGCGCGCTGGCCGAATTCGACACTGTTTTGCGTCTGTCACCGAACAACAGCGAAGCCGGGGGATTGATCGCCGCGATTAAAAGGCGGCAGGGAAAATGGCAGGAGTCGCTCGACAGCTATCAAAAGATCAGCAAGCTCGACCCGCAAAATCCCAACATCAGTCGCAATTTGGTGTTCACTTACACAGCGATGCGCCGCTGGCCGGAAGCTGCGCGCGGGGCGGAGCGAATGCGCGCGATGGCGCCGGCGTCAATGGTTGCAAAGATTCAGAGCGGTTATGTCGATTTTTGGTGGAAAGGCGACACGCATCGGTTGAAATCGCTCCTCGCCGAAATCCCGGCCGGCGCCGATCCCGGCGGCGAGGTCACAACCTGTCATTGGGACGTCGCGATGATTGAGCGCGATTACGCGGCTGCGAAACGCGCGCTCGAGAACTCGAAGCTAAACGAATTTTCGTATTTGAATGCGGGAGCAACGCCGAAGACTTACTTCCAGGGATGCGTTGCTCTGGCGCAAGGTGATGCGGCGGCCGCGCGGAAACTTTTCGAAGCTGCACGTTCGAGCTTTGAAAATGCAGTGAAAGAATCTCCCGCCAGCGCCGAGCGGCACGCTTATCTCGGTTTGCTCTACGCTTTTATGGAGCGGAAGAATGACGCGGTTCGCGAAGGCCGGCGCGCGGTCGAATTGAAACCGGAGTCCGTGGACGCGTTTGATGGCGCGATCATGAATTCCATTCTCGCGCTGATCTACGTGCGGTGCGGTGAGAAGGATCTTGCATTTCCGTTGCTGGAAAGACTTTTGAAAACGCCCGGCGCGGTCGACAGCGTGGATTACAGTATCACTGTAAACGATTTGAAATTTCGCTGGGAATGGGACCCGATTCGCAACGACCCGCGCTTCCAGCAGCTCGTGAAGGCGAAACTGTGAACCGATTTTTCGCCGAACTGAAACGACGAAAGGTCTACCGCGTCGCAATCCTGTACGTGGTCGCGGGTTGGGCGCTGGCCCAGGGCATCGCGCAGGTCTTTCCCGTCTTCGATATTCCGAACTGGATCGTGCGTCTCATTGTGCTGTTGATCGTGCTCGGATTTCCGGTCGCGCTTGTGCTCTCGTGGTTTTTCGATTTCACCCGCTACGGAATCGTTCGAACACCGGACCTGAAAGACAAGATCGACATCGTCCCGGCTATTGGTTCAAACGAACGGTCGATTGCGGTCCTGCCTTTCACCGATTTGAGTCCGGGCGAAGAGCGCGATTATTTCGGCGAAGGCATCGCTGAAGAAATTCAAACGGCGCTGGCGAAAATTGAAGGACTGCGCGTGGCCGCTCGCCGCTCCTCGTTTTGGTTCAAGGACAAGAAAGCGGACCTGCGGGAAATCGCGAACAAGCTGAATGTGGAGCACGTGCTCGAGGGCAGTGTGCGCCGGGACGGGAACCGCGTTCGCATTAGCGCTGAGCTGACGGACTGCGGTAATGGATTCACTCTTTGGTCGGAAACATTCGAGCGCGAGATGCAGGGAATCTTCGCGCTCCAGGATGAAATTACGCGGGCCATTGTCGATGCCCTGAAATTGAAACTCGATATCTCCGCGCCGATTGCGTCGCGGCTCGTGCGCAGCACGGATGCCTACGATGTTTATCTGCACGGTCTTTTTTATTCCGACAAGGCGACTGAAGAAGATCTGCGCAAGAGCTTGGGGTATTTCGAACGCGCGCTCGAAAAAGATCCACAATTTGGGCGCGCCTGGACCGGAATTGCGAAAGCGTGGCTTTGGCTGGCCGATGCTTACGTTGCTCCTCTCGATGCTTATTCAAAAGTCCGCGAGGCCGCGCTCAACGCGCTCAAGATCGATAATGACGATGCCGAAGCGCACGTTTATCTCGGCGAAACGAAACGGATTCTCGATTGGGACATGGATAGAGCGGCCGGCGAATTTCGCCGCGCAGTCGAGCTCGATCCAAAGTCGACGCCCTCGAATTATTTTTCGGCAGCGTTTTGGGCTGCGCGCGGCGAACGCGATGAAGCGCTGATTTATTTGCAGCGCACGGCCACCATCGATCCCAGTTCCCTTTGGGTGAACAATTCAGCCTGCGAACTCTATCGCTATTTCGGTTTGTATGATGAGGCGATGGCGGCCGGCGAACGCGCATTGGAACTCGACCCTGCGTTTGTCTATGGCGAGCCGTTGCTTGGTGCGCTCTATCGTGAAATGGGGCAGTTCGACAAAGCAATCGAACTTTACCTGAAAGCACAGCGCTTAAACGGCCGACCCGGCTTTGGTATTGCCATTAGTTACGCGCGCATGAATCGACCGGGTGAAGCGCGCGACATGCTTGCCAAAGCGATTGCGAGTCGCGCGAGTTATACGCCCGGCGACGCGATTGCTCATGTCTACGTGGCGCTGGGTGCGCACGACGACGCCATTCGCGAACTCGAACGCGCCTGCGATGAGCGATCTTCATCGCTTCATTTCATCGGCATCGCGCCCGAATTCGAACCGCTTCGCTCTGACAAACGGTTCTTGTCGATTTTGAAAAGGATCGGGCTCGAGCCGGAAAAAGTTTTTGCTGCCGGCGCGGCGCCCTGATTACTGGAAAATCACATCCTGACCGTGTCCGTGCGAACGGACGCCGTAGTTATGCAAATCGCGCGCGGCCAGGTGCATTCCAAAAATGAGCACCGCAATCAGACCGAAGTACATGATCGACATCGTCCAGCGCTGGACGGGTGTGACTTCATAATAGCGCCGCTCTTCTTCGGTCCGTTTCCGGAAGAGTGAATAAATGCGGGGCAGGGAAGCGATTACGATTAGCCAGACAATGAAGTTCGGGTACTTCCAGCCGAACCAAAGCAATACCGCGAAACCCGGCAACCAAAGCCAGCGCGAGAGCGCCGTGACAATCCGTCCACCATCGAGCATGCCCACCGGCGTCAGATTGAACAGATTCAAAAAATAGCCGAACCAGGCGAGCGCGAAAAAAATCGGCGCGTCGAAAAACTCGCCGATGGAATTACAGGCGAGCGCACCGATTGAACCGAGCATCGGTCCGCCGATGCCGACGCACGCTTCCATCCAGGCGTTGCGCGGCGCTTCCTTCAACGCGATGAACGCGCCCATGAATGGAATAAAGACCGGCGCGCCAACTTTGAGTCCAAATTTTCTGGCGACGATCAGATGCCCGCATTCGTGGACGAGCAGGAGCACCACAAAGCCGACTGCGAACTTCCAACCCCACATCATGGTGTAAACCCAAATCATGAGCAGCATGGTGCCACCGGATTTGAGCAGGATCGGCAGGAACTTGAGCGCAGGCAGGATGAAGAATTTCAGTTTTGCAAAAAATTTCGCGATCACGACGCCGACGACCGCGACCGGACCAAGCGCTTTCTTCAGGCGACTCCACCAATTGGCGCGCGATGGATGTTGCGCATCTAATGATACGGTTTCAGATGAGTCCATTTGGTTCAGAAACAGTAAGAGATTCCTCGACTCCGCTTGGAATGACAAATGCGAGAATTAGACCGGCGGGTCGCGCAGTTCGTTAAACGCTTCGCCGAGATGCGCCAGCACGTCGCCGGCGAGCGACGATTCCTCGCTGGCGCCGTGTTGAAAGATCGACATCTCCGCGGCGCGTCCGCAAATCCAGGCTCCCACGCGACCCGCGTCGTAGATTGATAATTGGCGCCCAGCCAGACCCGCACACACGCCGGTCAAAACGTCTCCCATTCCGCCGCTGGCCATTCCAGGATTGCCGGTCGTGTTGTAACTGATCGGTTTCCCGCGTTCGCAAACAATGCTGCGGCTTCCCTTGAGCAGAAGGGTGATTGGAAATTGATCGCAAAAATTTCGGGCGACGCCGGCGCGTGCCATTTTCCCCACTTCCATTAATCGTTTCATTTCGCCGGGATGCGGCGTGAGCAGCCGCGGACCGCGGCAACTGCGCAGGATGTCGATCTTATCAGCGAGAATATTTAATCCATCGGCGTCGACCACCATCGGTTGGTGGGCGTTCTCGATTAAGTTCAAAACTTCCGACGCGCGCGCTTTTCCCAAACCGGGCCCGAGCGCCCAGACGTCCACCTTCTCCTCGAGCAGATCGCGATATCGGCGGACGGGTTTCACCATCGATTCAACGGGCGCGGCGCTGGCGACGATCTCGTAAATTTCTTCCGGCACAAAAACTTCCACCAAACCGGCGCCGGCGCGGAGCGCACCTTCGGCTGTCATAAGGGCGGCGCCGACGAAACCTTTCGATCCGGCAACGACGCCGATGCGGCCGAATTCGTTTTTGTAGGCACTGAATTTTCGCCGCGGCAGAAGCGGACCGAGCGAATACGAACTTGCGGCGAGCTCGTTAGGTGCACTCGCTTCCGGCCAAAGCCCGGGAAGCGGAACGACTTCAATACGTCCGACAAAATCGAGCGCTGGATCAACAATCAGGCCGTGTTTGGCGAAACCAATCGTGGCCGTGAAGTCGGCGATAACGGAATCTTCCGGATCGTTTTCGCCGGAATCGGCGTCAAGTCCCGTTGGCAAATCGATTGCGAAGACGAACGCATTCTCTTCGCGTCGCAATCGATTGATCTCGCGGGCGGCGGTGCGGATTGGCTCGCGCAAAAACGATTTCGCGCCGGTCCCAAGCAAGCCATCAAGAATAATGGTTTGCGGCCCACGCTCGATGGTATCGGCTGACTTTGGCGCTGCGTCGCGCAACGCTTTCAGTTTCTTTTGTGTCAGCTCGCTGCAATTTTCTTCCGCAAACGGCAACTGGATGTCGATCTTCCACCCGATTCGTTGCAACTGTTCCGCCGCGACAAGCGCGTCGCCGCCGTTGTGGCCTTTGCCGGCGAACGCAATGCAGGTTGCCGGTTTTGGAAAAAATTGGCGAACGGCGCGGGCAACACCGGCGCCGGCCTGGTCCATTAATGTTTCGACGCTCATGCCGCGCGCGAACGCGGATTCCTCCGCAGCGCGCATCTGCGCCGAGCTCAACACGGGCGATTCCAACTAATCCTCCGTCTTGGCCTGGGCGGATTTCTTTTTTCGAGTCGAGCTCGTTTTCTCCGAATCGGAATCGGAAGATTTTTTATGCTTCGACGACGTCGATTTTGACGAACTCTTGGAACTTCGCTTGCGGTGCTTTGAGCGGACGAGGTCAGGGTCGCGATAATGAGTCTGATCAATAAACGGTTGGAGCGGAACGGTCGCGTTACTTGCGGCAAGCCGATTTGCGCTTGAACTGCTCGCGACCAGCGAACGCTCGCGCACGCCGCGCCCGATTTCCTCGGCGAGCTTTTGCCGATAAGCGGTGCTCTGGGCGTATTGCGCTTCGGTCGGATTGGTGAGGAAACCGCATTCCACCAGCACCGACGGGATCGTCGTTCTTCGCAGAACAAAGAAGCCACGGCGCCGGACGCCGCGATTAGCTGAGGGCGCGCCGCCGGCCACATAATAATGAATGGCGGACGCGAGCGGTAAACTTTGCGAGCTGTAAAAATAAGTTTCAATGCCGCTCGCGCTCGAGCGCGGGGTTGCGTTGAAATGAATGCAGACAAAAATCGCGTCCCGATAAGAATTCGCGATCGCGACGCGGGTGCCCAGAGGAATGAACACGTCGCTGTCTCGTGTCATCACGACCCGGTAGCCGTAAGATTGAAGAATCACTTTCAATCGCTGCGCCACGTCGAGATTCATCATGCTTTCCGGAACTCGCTGCCGTGGAATTCCGCCGCGATCAAATCCACCGTGACCGGCGTCGATGACAATGGTTGTTGAAGGACGAGGGCCTTCGGGCGAAACGGCCTTGGTTGTTGGCATCGTCGTCGTCGTAGTAGTCCGAGTTTGCGGTGTTTGCTGGCGCGGAATTGAAGAGCGTGTTTGCGGCGCCTGCGGTGTTTGCAGTATTTGCTGGCGCGGAGTTGGAGTTGGGGTTGGCGCATTAAGCCGCTTTTCTCGTTCGTTCAAAGTGCTCGGCGCGGGCAGGGCCATTGCGTTCGTCGCAACGAACGATCCAACAACCGCCAGGCTTAAAAAATATTTTCGCATTCGCTAATCGTTCTTCGGCGTGTTCGGTGGCCGGGCGGAAAGTTTTGGAGCGTTGTCCCGCGTCACTTGCGTGACAGGGGTGTCCATCATTCCGCCGGCGACTTTTACCACGCCATCATCGGCATGCACAAGCCGCGGTCGCGTTTTGGTTTCCGAAAAACTGGCCCGGGAAAGGAGCTGGCCATTCAAGCCGACGCGGGCGTAAGCCCAACTGCGCGGCGCGGCGCAGTAAAGAAGATGAAGCTGGTTCGACCGGTCGAACTCGGCCTGGGGCTGATCGAAAGCGATAACCTGTCCGAGCGAATAGGTTGAATATACAATCCCGCTGTCTTTGTCCTCGACCCGGACATAAAGCGAAGTGTGATCGGGAAAACGATTGGTCATGAGCGAATAGGTGCGCACATTTCCGTCGGTGCCGCCTCCTTCGGGAACGCCCACGGTCTTTTGCCAGATCGGTCGCGCATCGGTGACTTCGAAAACCTTTGTTTGGGAATAAAAGAATTTGTTGAGATCGGCAAAATAAATATGCGCCCGGACCCGATAGGTCCCGAAATCATGCACGCCAAACAGTGGCGTCAGATTAATTTTCCGGGTTACGCGTTTGCCGGCGGCGACGCTGAGCGGTTCGGTCCCGGCATTTGAGATTGGAGCGATTGAGCGGCCTTCATTTCCGGTGACCTCAAAACCAAACCATGGCTGTCCATCCGCATCGCGAAGATCGACATCTCGGCCGGCCAGATTCGTGACCACGAGATTAGCGACGACCGGCTCGTAAGCGATGTATTGCAGGCGTGGGAATTTCAACTCGACCTGAATCTGGCCGACGGCGCTGCTGGCGGCGAAGCAAAAACAAACCAGCGGCCAGCGCAACTTCATGAAAAGATAAACTATCGCAAACGCGGACGGTTGCATAGGAGCTAGGCAGATCGCCGATGTGACTTGGTCGCGTTCTCCTGCTTGTGAGCAGTGACCGCGTCAATCAGGAGATCGTCCCAATTCGCGATGATGGTCTCGAGCGGAGGACGGACACTGCGCTCATAAGCGAATTCGACAAACTCCCACGTCACCATCTCAAAAAGCGCCTCGCGTCCGCGCCCCGTGGTTGTTTCGGCATGAACGATTTTGCCGTTGCGAAGAAACGCCAGACCGCTCTTGGATTCCTTAACCAATTGGAGCGCGCCGTTGCGCCGGCTGAGGCAACACATCTGCAAAACATCGACCACGTGAAAAAGATCGGTCGCGTCCGGTGGCGCGTCCTCGGCCCGCTCGATCGCGCCCAGCAAATCGTCTCCCTCAATCGGCTCCGGGAAAACCTTGGTCTCGGCAATTTCCAGACGTCGCTCGGCGGCGGGATAATTTGGAAAAAATAAAACCTGCAGCGTCGGAAAAATTTCGCTCAAGGAAGATCCAAGCGCGAGTCCATCGATCGCTTCGGCTTCGAGTTGGGTCAGAAGAAGATTGCAGTGCTGATGAACCCGCGCCCAATCCATCGCTGCGCTGTTGCCGCGCACGAGCTGACACTGGTGGCGCGTGTAACTCTTCACCATTTGCACCAGCGCTTCCCCCATTTCATGGTCGCGGTGCACGATGAGCAATTGCATTACGGCGGCGGAGCGTTGAAAGGCGCGGGGAAAAGGGTCAACAATTTGGTCGGTTCGGCGCGTTTATCCTGGAGTTGATCAGTATAATAAACGCGCACGATGTAACCAAGATATTTGCGCGAGCCGGCCTCGGGCGGCGGGCTCGCTTTTACCGGCTTCCCTTTCTTGGCCGGATTGACTGCCGCGGCGGCGGCCGCCAGGTCCGACTCTGCAGATTTGACCTTTGATTTTGGGCGAATGTAAGTCACGGCCAGAGTTTCGCTGTTGCTATCCGCCCAATCGTGATTTGGAGTAAGCCATTCGTAGCTGACGTCGGCGTCGGTCAGCTTGATGTCGTTATCGCCGACCGTGTCGTAGAAGAAAACCTGGATCTTCACTTTGGTGTGATCGATCACCGCGCTCGGCCGTTTTTTCACGGCGATGCGCAACATCAGGTTGGTTTCCGAATCCGGGTCGGGCGTTTCCGACGCAGTGACCTCGCTAATTCCAAGCGTCGATCCTGCCGGAATTCCCTCCACGCTGCTGCGAACGCTTGATGCATCCAGCGCGCTGGCAGGTTTTCCAGTGTCGAGCGCCGAACCGGTAGCTGACCCTGGAGCCGCCGGGACGCCCGTTTTCAATTTCATGTCCGCCAATTCGTAGAGTGGTCCAGCGGACGGACCGATCTGCTGGACCCGGCGCCAGGTGTCGGCCGATCGATCGAAGTTTTGGATCGATTCGTAAATCATCGCCATTTCCGCGAGGACTTCGGCGTTTTTTGGATCGCGTTGAGCAGCGTCGTTTAATCGGGCGATTGCGTTCACCGTGTCACCGCTTTCGCGGGCGGCGTTAGCTTCTTTCAACAAACGGTCTGCCACGGAGATTGTCGATGTTGCCGGAGTGAGCGCGGCGTTCGGAGAGGCCACCGCCAATGCGACTGGCGGCGCCGAAGGGGCGACGGATGGAAGCGGAGCCGGCACTGCGCGCGGAGGGGCGACCGCGATTTGCGCCGGATGCCTTCGACCTAAGTAATGAATGCTCGCCGCGAAAAATTCTGCGACCGCGAATAGAACGACCAGACCGAGCCCGACATTAAAGCTCCTGTCGGTCCGCAAGCTGGGAACAAACGAAAAAGACGGCATGGATAGTTGATTCCTGTAAACTGCTTGGCCTCTCTGTCAACCCACGCCCGTTTCGATTTCTGCTCGCCACGCCGAAACGTCAGTGAAGGCGAGTAGATGGCTCTGCCCGCCTGTCAACTCGCGTGCTAGCGGGAGATGTCGGATTGGCTCAGGAGTTGGAAACCGGCGCCGGTCAAAACAGAAATGGCGCAGTCGTTATCGTCCACGTGGAGCGCGAGCGCGGCCTGATCGCGCGGACGCATGAGCAGGGGATAAGTGAAATGGACATTCACTTCCGCCATGAATAGCGCGGCGAAGAGTTTGGCCAAATCGGTGGCGACCTCGCGCATTTCCACCACTACGACTTCACACATTCCGAAGGCGATGTTGTTTTGACGGAACAATTTCTCCACGTCGGCCGGATCGCTCACCACGACCCGGGCAATGGCGGAGTCGGTCGATTCCGAAACACTCATCGCGACGATGTGACAGTTGTGCGAGTTCAACAATTTCACGATATCGAGCATGGCGCCGACTTTGTTCGGCAGAAAAACAGAGAACTGTTTGACCAGCGGGCCGTCGCGTTTCGAGGTCGTTCGTGGTAAGTCGAGCGGCATTGGGGAAAATTTAGCTCGACGAGGGCTAGTCTGTCGATCCTTCCATTGGCCAAGTAATGGCGCTTGAGTTGTAGCGGCGTTTGATCTCAAACGCCGACCTTAATAAACAGGCGCTTGGCACAAGCGCCTCTACAACCTAATGGTTTTGGGAACATGGAGCCGGAAAACGAATTGATTGCGCAACGGCGCGAAAAGTTGGAAGCGCTGCGGAAGAAAGGCGTCGAGCCGTTCGGGGCCGCGTTCGAAACGTCGGGCTCGATCGCGGAAGTCCGGCACGCATTCAAGGAAGGCGACTCGCTGCGTGCCGCCGGCCGAATCACGGCGCATCGCGACATGGGCAAGAGCCACTTTGTCGATCTTCGAGACGCGACCGGTCGCATTCAGGCCTACTTCCATGAGAAAGACGTTGGGGCGGAGGCGATGGAGATTTTCAATTTACTCGATCTCGGCGATTTCATTGGCGTTGAAGGTGCCTGTTTTTTGACTAAAACCGGCGAGCCGACGTTGAAAGCGCGGAAATTCGAAGTGTTGGCCAAGGCGCTCCGGCCGCCACCGGAAAAATGGCACGGTCTGCAGGATGTTGAAGCGCGCTAT
>Ga0137396_10000026_pt1 | contig 47588 bp, 38 predicted proteins | sample czc16metaG_FD_108284 | JGI IMG/M metagenome (GOLD analysis project Ga0137396, IMG submission 108284) | Vadose zone soil microbial communities from Angelo Coast Range Reserve, California, USA - czcobulk3.16 metaG | ecosystem: Environmental > Terrestrial > Soil > Vadose zone | place: USA...
AAAACGCCGGAGTGACGAAAAGAGCAGGCCGCGAGCCGGCGGGGAAAGCCCCTGAACTCGCGGCCTTGGGTTGGTCGGGGAGACAGGATTTGAACCTGCGACCCCCTGGTCCCGAACCAGCACCGGACGAATCCCACGGCGTATCCTCGGCTGGCACCGCGGAGCAAGCCCCGGAAAAGACGGGCGAGCAGGAAGCCCCGAGTTTGGATGATCGCGCATACACGGGAGCTCGTGCAGAAGTCGGACGGGGACAAGTGCCTCGTGAGCGTCGATCAGATGATCCGCGAGGTGCTCAGCTTCGTCCAGCCCGAGCTGGCCAGGCACCAGGTCGTAGTCGAGGAGGCCCTGGCCGAGGGTCTCGTCCCGATGCTGGCTGACCGGATCCAGCTGCAGCAGCTGGTCTTGAACCTGATCATGAATGCATCGACGCGATGGCCGAGGTGGCGGCGCAGCCGCGTCGGCTGGTCATCTCGTGCGAGCGCGGGCAAGACGAGACCGGCCCCGGCGTCCTCGTCGCAGTGCAGGACGCCGGGATCGGTGCGCATGACCTCGAGAAGCTCTTCGAGCCCTTTCTTCACGACCAAGCGTGATGGCCTGGGGATGGGGTTGTCGATTGCCCGTTCCATCGCCCAGGCTCACGGAGGACGGCTGTGGGCTCGCCGCAACGCGGATCACGGGCTCACTTTCTACCTCCTGCTTCCGGAGGCGAGCGACCCGCGGGTCTGAGCCTCGAGCGCTCGCCCAAACGCGACGCGTAGGCGCCGCGCCAGGAGACCTCCAGGACACCGCGCAGGGACTCGGAAGGGCTGGTGATCGCTGGGAGCGCAAGGTCATCACCGCAGACTGCTGCTCGCCGCTCTACTGAGTCGACCTTCGCACCGACCACAGCGCGCGCGCAGAGCAAGACCGGGCGAGCACCGCGCCATTGCTCAACTACATTGATGCGCGACGGCCCTGACCCCGGCATTAGGCTTGGTGCGCCGGTGGTGCGGGAAGCCGCGAAAGCAAGACCGCAGCCAAAGTCGGCCACCAGAATCCGGCGCGACCTCGGCAACTTAAGATCGGTCGGGGAGACAGGATTTGAACCTGCGACCCCCTGGTCCCGAACGGGCACCGGAGGAATCCCACGGCGTCTCCTTGGCTGGCACCGCGGAGCAAGCTCCGGAAATGATGGGCGAGCAGGAAGCGGCGAGTTTGGATACGGTAGCACCTCACCCACTGGTTGAGACCCCGTTTGGTGCGCCGGTGGCGCGCGGAGTTCCGCCCGATCCAGGGCCGCATGAACGGCTTCTGACGGTCCGCGAGGTCGCGAGCTGCCTCGGCGTGAGTTCAGCCCTTGTGTACAAACTCTGCCACGGGAACCTACTCCGAAACCTACGGATAGGCGGCGCGCTTCGTCTCCAGCTGCAGGCCGTAAGCGAGTACCTGTTGAGCAGGGAGGGCGGATGACGACCAGCTTCAGATAGAACCCTTCGCATCGCGTCCTCCTGAGAGACGTGGCGCGCCGCTCTGTTGCGATCGTTGGACGTCGCCTTGCCAAGGCGAAGGTCGCCGGTTCGAACCCGGTGTTCCGCTCCAACCTCAACGGCCCGGTCTTCCACGGTGCGACCTTGGGGCCGGGCCGTCGGTTTTTGGGTTTCTGCTCCGCTTGGACCCCGGTTGGACCCAGATTCGCCACCGCCTGTGCCGGCAATTGCGCTGGCACCGGCTTGTCGCGCGCCGCCGTGGCCTTCCCGAGCGTCTGGAGCGGCCCCGCAGGTCTTCGACGTTCAGATGGCTGTAGGTCTCCAATGTCGTGCGGATGTTCGCGTGGCGCGCGATGCGCTGGACGAACTGAGGGGCGACGCCGACAGACGGAGTCTGTGTGCGCTCGATGTAGATCAGCCCGCGTCTTGCTCCAGCACGGCGCACGTTGTTCCTCGAGAGGTGATCGATCGCGAACTATCAAGGATCCCCGTCGCGGACGCAGCACGATGAGACGCATTATCGCCGGCACCGAATCCCGCCCGAACTTGGGATTACGGCTCGCCCGGGCCGTAGTAGCGCTCGTCATCAGCCAATTCGAGGTATGTCATCCGGCGACGTCTCGGCACACGAGCGCGTCCTTTGCGGGGAGCCGCTGCGCGAGGCAACCAAGTAGTCATGCAGAAGAGGCACTGCACCGTTCCTTGACTCTCCATCAATCGGCGGCCGGCAGCCGATCGACAACCGTGCGGAAGTGAGGCTCCGGCGGCAGCGCAGGCGGGCGGCGGATGAACTGTTCGTAGAGAAGCTGCGTCGAGAGCACGCCGACCAGCGCCATGTTGTCGGAGTTCGACAATTGCCCTTCGCCGCTGTGCGAGCGGCACTTCGCCCAGAGCTGGCCTACCGGTCCCGCTTCGAAGAGCCCGTCAGCGCGCAGGGACGCGGGCGAGAGGCACTCTTCGATCCAGTCGGGCGGCGCCGCCGACACGAACGAGAGCGCGTCGGGCGCCCGGTACGGCTGCTTCTTGCGGGAAACGATCTCGTCGGGGACCAGCCCGCGAGCCACTATCTTGAGCACGTGTTTCTCATCGAGCACGCGCAGCTTGTATGAGGTAGGTAGCGAATTGGCCAACTCCACCACTTCGGCGTCGAGAAAGGGAAAGCGGCCTTCCACGCTGTACTGCATCAACATGCGATCGCCCTGCGAAGACAGCAGGTACCCGCTCAGCAGCGTCCGGATCTCGAGGTACTGATCTTGGGCGAGATCGCTCCACTGGCCAAAGTCGGGTGGCAATTCGCCCAGCACAGCGTGGCGTGCATCGCCGCGCAGGCCAGCTCTGAGCTCGGCCGAAAACAGCCGCTGCAGCGCCTGTGCCGAGGACCAGCGCAGTTCGTGCGAGAAGCCGGGCGCACGGAACGACTCCAACCCGCGGGCGAAGAACTTGTGCGCGATCTCGCGCTGCGCTACAGGCGAGCGCGCAAGGTAGGGGTAGAGCCGCTCCAGCAGCCGCGGCCGCATTCGCGATCCGGGCTGCCGCGCCCAAAATCGCCGGACGCGCGCTTCGCGGAAGATGTCATAGCCTGCGAACATCTCGTCCGCTCCCTCGCCCGTGAGTACCACCTTGATGCCGCTCTCGCGCACCAGCCGGGATAGCAGCGCCAGCGGCGCGGGTGCCGTGCGCAGGATGGGTCGTTCGGTATGGAAAATCACTTCGGGGAAAACGCGAGCGATGTCGCGGCGCGTGACCAGCACTTCGGCGTGATCCGTTCCGAGGCGCGCTGCCATCTGGCGCTGGAAGGGCGTCTCGTCGTATTCGGCGTCTTCGAACCGCAGACTGAATGTGCGGAAGCGCTCGCCTTTCACCTGGCGCCCCAGCGCCGCGACGAGCGAACTGTCCAGCCCTCCAGACAGGTAGCTGCCGACCGGCACATCGGCTCGCAGCATGCGCAGTTCTACGGCGCGCAACAGCGTCGCGCGGACCGCCTCGGCGGCTTCCGCCGGCGAGCCGCGGAAACCGACGCCATCGCCGTCTCCGTGCACGTGGGGATAGCGAGGTCGCCAGAACTCGCGTTCCCGCATCTCGCCAGCGCGCGTATAGGTGCGCGCGTGGCCGGGCCGCAGCTCTTCGACGCCGAGGAAGGCCGTGCGCGGGGGTACCGGCGACCAGAGGCAGAAGGTCTGCTGCAGGCCAGCGGGATCGAGCGCTCGGGGAAGATCGGGGTCGCTGGCGAAGATGGCCTTGACCTCGGAGCCGAAATACAACTGTGACCCGCGCCGACAGATGTGCAGCGGCCGGACGCCAAGGCGATCGCGCGCCAGTGTCAGTCGCTGCCCCTTGGCGTCCCACAGGGCAATGGCGAATTGGCCGTTGAAGCGCGCGAAGCATTCCTCGCCCCATTGCTCGAAGGAGTGGACGATCACCTCCGTGTCGGAGCGGGTGCGGAAGAAGTGTCCGAGAGCGAACAGCTCTTCTCGCAGCTCGAGGTAGTTGAAAATCTCGCCGTTGAACGAGATCCATAGTGAATCGTCCTCGTTGGTCAACGGCTGTTGTCCCGTGACCAAGTCTATGATGGAGAGGCGCGCATGGGCCAGGCCGCAATGCGCGTCGCGGTATATCCCGAACTCGTCCGGACCGCGGTGGCGAAGCGCCGCGGCCATCCTTCGCAGAGCGCTCCGCCGAGGCGGTGGTGCGTCCCCGATCGACAGAATTCCGGCAACGCCGCACATGACCGTCACTCTAACAAGCGTTTCGCCCCAGGACCCAAGGAGAATCTACAGTCGCTCTTGACGCGCCGGAAGCCGAGCACATCGGCGAGGGCGCGCATTTGGTCGGCAGCTGCGCGTCCACGTAGGCGACGCCCGGATCGTTGCGGCTGACGAGGAGGAGCGTGTCGACGCCGCGCTCGGCCATGCGCGGCAAAGTACGCGACGTCGCTCACCGGAGCGCTCGGCGGCGCACCATCGCCCGTCTCGACGGCTGCGGGGTCGAGCACGCAGAAGGTCGCGGCTTCACGATGCACACACCCGCCAACCTCGGCTCGCGTGCGCCTACCTAGAACGCGAAGAGGAAATGTTTCTCTCCGAAGCGGAGCGGGCGTTCGCCCGACGGCGCATGTCACGGCCGCTCCACGACTACACCGCCATAACGCGCAGCCAATTCAGTTCGCAGGAGCTTGCCGGCTTCATTTCGCGGCAGTGCCTCGACGAAGATGACGCTCGCTGGCACCTTGAACGCTGGGAGGTGCTCGCGGCAGAACCGTTGGACATCCGCGACCACCAGCCGGCGGCCTTCGCGAACGACGACCAGAGCAGCAGGGACTTCGCCCATCAGGTCCTGCTTGAGGCCGATCACGGCTGCATCGGCGACATCCGGATGGCGCATGACGATCTGCTCGATCTCCACTGGGCTCACCCGGTGCCCGCCAATCTTGAGGATTTCCTTGGCCCGGCCGCGGTGGAAGAAGAAACCGTCCGCGTCGCGGTAGGCCAAGTCACCTGTCCACAGCCAGCCGTCCCGGAGAATCGCCGCTGTCTCCTCGGGTTCATCGAGGTATCCGCGCGTGACGTTCTCGCCTCGCGCCACCAGATGCCCTTCCTCCTCGGTCGGCAGCTCCTGGCCGAGGTCGTCGACCACCCTCAACTCGACTCCCGGGATGGGAATGCCGATTGAGCCTGCCTTGTCGTCCGCACGCGCGGGCGGCAGATAACTCAGCCGTGCCGTAGCCTCGGTCTGGCCGTACATGACGAAGAGCTTTGCGGGATGAAACGCGCGGCGGACCCAGGCGATGGTCTCCGCTGACATAGGCCCTCCCGCCTGGGTCAGGTAGCGGAGGCGCGGAAACGAAAGGGTGGAGAGATCCACCGCTCGGCGAATGATCTCGAACGTGAGCGGCACTCCCGCGAGACCGGTGCAGCCCTCCGAGGCGAGCGTCTCCATCACGATGCGCGGGAAAGCGGTGCGGGGATCGAAAAAGACAGACCCGCCTGCGAAAAGGTGTGTTTGAAGGACGCTGCGGCCGTAGCAGTAGTAAAGCGGCAACACGAGCAGCGCCCGATCATCTGCCCCTAGTCCAAGGCACTGAACGATGGAGCGCGTGTTCGCATCGATGTTGCGAAAGGTCTGGATGACGCCGCGCGGACGGCCGGTACTGCCCGAAGTGTAGAGGATCAATGCCGGCGACTCGGGCCGGAGCGGCGCGGAGGGCGGCATTGGTGTGACGCCGAGGCGCGGATCGACGCGACCGTCTTCGAGAAGCAGCATCGCTGGCGCGCCCCCGAGTGCCGAAGTCAGCGACTCCGGCAGTGAGCCATGGACGACCCAAATGCGCTCGAGAGGCTGGATGGCGTGCACCGCGCCCCAGGTCAGCGCGTCTTGCCCCCAGATGATGGCTTGCCGCGCGCCGCCTTGTGCGGCAATACCCGCGAGGATCTCGGCTTCCCACTTGCGGTTCACCTCCAGAGCCGTTCCACCGAGCGCCTGCACCGCCAGACTGGCGACCACGGTCGCGGGAACGTTGGGGAGCGCAACAAGGATTCGGTCGCCGGGTCGGACTCCGGAACGCGTGAGATGGCCCGCAAGGGCGCGCACGCGCGCGGCCAGGTCTGCATAGCTGAGACGCACAGCGGGCGTTGCAAGCGCGGGCGACTCCGGGCGCCGTTCCGCGTGCGCGAAGACCCAGTCTGGGAGAAAGGGAGAGTTCATCCGTGGGAGCGCCCCAGCAACAAGATTGAGCATACGACACTTTTCGGAGATCACGGCTCAAGACCTGAGTCGAGGCCTTTGTTGCGATCTCCAGCGCCTCGCGCAGGATCTCGTTCTCCAGCGTCTTCTTCCCGAGCAGCCGCTGCAACTCGTGCACCTGCGCCTGCAGCGACTTCAGCTCAGACTCGGACACCATCGCCTCGCCCGCTCCTAGGCCTCTCCTAGGCCGGTCCGTGGCAAGCTCCGGAGCGAACATCAGGCGGGCGTTCACCTTCCCCAGGGACCTCGAGACTGCTCTCTTGACATGCGTTTTTTTCGTCCTTACATGAAGCCGATGAAGAGTGGCCACATCACTCGAGGCGAGCAGTCGAGCGAGGGCACTGGGGTCGTAGCTCCGGATCCCCTCGTTCTCGCCGCCCTCGAGGCTGATTTGCTCGACAAAGGCCGCCGCATCGACGCACCCAGCCGACAGTTCCAAGAACTCTGGTTCGCGCTGTTGCAAAGATCCTGGAGATCGCTAGCATTGGTGCCGGGGGACGCAGGTGGGTCGGCGAATGAGATCGCGATCTCGCTCACCGAGGTGGGCCGCGTGCTTCACGAGTCGGTTAGCTCCTTCGTGACAACCGATACTCTCGACTACGTGTCCGCGGCAGAGGTGGTAGCTGCGGCGGGCTCGAGCACTCCCGCTGGAACGCGCCCTGTCGAGCCCGTGGGGAGGATCATCGCGGCGCTGCCGCCAGTCGTCGCGGATCCGCTTGGACTGAAGATCGTCGCAGCGGCCGACATCGTGGTCATCTGCATCGAGATGGGACGGACGCGGTTGGCTGCCGTGCGCCGCACCATCGAGCTCGTCGGGCGGGATCGCATCGCGGGGTGCCTGCTCATACAGTAACCCGGCGTTGCGAGGAGCCGCACGGGCACGGCGGCACTATCTACGCTTCAGCTCCCCGATCACTGGCAGGCCGAGGCCGCGCTCAACCTGCCAACGGCGCAGGACGCTGCCTCGGCGCATCTCCAACAGCGCTGCCGCGACGATGGCGAGAATGAGCGCACCGGGAATGCCGAGCCCGAAAATCTTCCGCGCCTTGGGCGACACCGGTTCTGTCGGAACCTGCGCCGGCCAGACCACACTGTAACGATACTTGAAGGCGGCGCGTGCGGTGTCGAGCTGGATTTGCGCGGTGTTGAGTTGCTCGACCATCTGCTGATACTGGAACCGCGCATCACGGACCGCATCGTTTTGTTCCAACACCGTGAGCGGGGCTTGCCGCCATGCGCGCGAAGGTGCCGACGGCATTGTCCGCCGCGGTTCCTGCGCAAGGCGAGCCATGTACTTCTGTTGCAGCTTGCGGTGCTCCTCTCGCAGCTCCACGATCTGCGGCGACTCGCGTGAGAGCGCCTCGATGTCCTGCCGGAGGGCGATGACGCTGGGATAGGCATCGGTAAAAATGCCGCGCTTCTCGTCGAGCTGTGCCTGCAAGTCCGCAAGCCGCCGGCGCCGGAATGCGTCGATGTCCTGGATCGCCCGCTCCTTGGCGTCAACCATGGCTTTCAGCTTCACCAGTTCCTCGTCGCTTGACCGGGGTGGAGAGAGATTCGGCGTCTCCTCGGCAACCACGCCCGATTCTTGCCGCGCAGCTTGACGTTGCGTCTCTCCCGTGACCTTGTCGAGCTGATCGCGCAGGGCGGCGACTCGCCCTTGCAGCATCGAGACCACCTCATCGATGGCGGTGATCTCCTGGAGGTGACGCGTCTCGAGGAAGTTCTGGATGGCAGCTTCGACCAGACGGTACGCCTGCGAAGGGTCGGGCCATTCGATCGATATCGTCATGGTTCCTTCGTTGGTCGCGACCACCAGCTCGCGATCGAGACGCTTGACGAGCGCATTCAGCGGGTCGTCGTCCGCGGATGACCGGCGGCCCATGGCGAGGAAGGGCAGGCGGATGAGGCGGTGCATTTCGCCCATGGGGGAAGGGGGCGAAGTCGAGTACAAGTTCGTCTGTTTGATCAGTGCGAGCAAGTTCTCGCGCCGGTGCACGTACTCGTACGCCGAGTGCGTCGGGTCGTCTTGGACGGTGGAGCGAATGGCTGAGGGGAGCGCTTGCGGACGTTGCGTCAACACCTTGGTCTCGACCCGGTACAGGGGAGTCCGCGTGACATAATAGGCAACCGAAGCGCCAACGCCGAGCAGGAACACCATAGCGGTGACGAACCGGTGTCGCCGGGCGGAAACCAGCGCGAGTCCGACCAAGTCGAACAGGGTCACCCGCGACTCCGGAGTTACCTGTTCGTCGCCGTGGAGGCCGGCCAGTTCCGGCAAGGAGTCCCCCTCGGACCTCGCGCGTTTCATCTGCAAAGCTTACCTCCAAGATGGGGGTAAGCCCACGACGACCGCGCCCGGATGCGCTCGTTCGGGTTCCACCTGCTCGCTTGCTGCGCGTTCAGAAGCTCCGTTCCCTTGGCCCAGCCTTCGACAGGCAGGCCCACTGATGGCGCCGAAGGAAGCACTGGAACTCGGGATCACCGTAACGCGGGTCCCCTTTGACCATGCTCTTAACATAACCCCACAGCATGGCCACGCCGCTCGCCAAGAGGAGGGCGCGTCATCCTGTAAACAGCTTGGGCGAGCAGTTCTGGAACGGGAGCTAGGGCGACCTCGCGGGCACGACCGTTGTCCACCCGGACGAGTAATCATGTCGCTTGCGGCGCCTCGACGTGCCAGGCGCTCTGAAATGCCCGGTTCGGCACGTGCTCGGGGAGCAGGGCCACGCGTCACGACGATGCTGCCCAGCGTTCCCGAGGGGTCTACGCTGATCTGATCGGAACTCGAGCGCAGATTCAGATTCGACGGCAGGTTCGGCGCGACGCTGAGATTTGTGCTTCGGATGGTTGTTCCGAGAGTCGAGCGTCTGCGGCAGCGGTAGTGGTTGCGGCAGGCTCGAGGGTGGTGGGTCAGTTTCAAACTGACCCACCACCGGCTCGAGCACTCGCGTCGCCGGGACCGCGCTTTGTCGAGCCCGCGGGGAGGATCATCGCGGCGCCCCTGCAGCACGAGACCACCTCATCGATAGCGGTAATCTCCTGGAGGTGTGACGCGCGTGCCTTTCAGGGGCATCGTTTCGCAAATGAAGGGCGCCCCTCGAGATATCCAGCCGGATTGCGCTGCAGCCTCGTGGTAGTCTCGCGTGGATGACACGGGAGGGCGAAATCGACTCCGCGGCCGAGTGGTATCAGCGCTTCCTCGGCACGAAGACGTTCGGCTCCCTCGATGGCCTCCGAGCAGTGTCGATTCTGGCCGTGGTCTGGCACCACACGCATCGAGGCTTCGCGGATTGGCCCATCACCCGACGCGGGTTCCTTGGTGTCGATCTATTCTTCGTCATCAGCGGATTCCTCATCGTGACGCTGCTGCTCCGCGAACGCCGCCGCAAGGGGACGACGTCACTGCACAGCTTTTACATCCGGCGGTTCCTCCGTATCTTCCCGCCGTATTACGCGACGCTTGCGCTCGTGGCGACCGTCGCGTTCGTGAAGCCGGGGGAGGGCTCTGCCGCTATCCGTCGCGACCTCCCGTTCGCGGTCTTCTATGTCGCGAACCTCTTTCCGATGCAGAGCCTGCTCGCCATCACTTGGAGCCTGGCTGCCGAGGAGCAATTCTATCTCGTCGTACCCGCGATGGAGAAGTTTGCGCGCCATGCGTTTCCCGCGCTTCTGCCCGTCGGTTACGTTCTCGTCGCGCTTCCGTTGTTCGGGCTTTTGCCCAACCTGTCCATGCCCGCATTCTTCCGGGAGACCACATTCGGACCGATCCTGCTAGGCGTCATGCTCGCCCACGTCCTAGACGATCGGCGCGGATACCGTTGGGTGTGGCGCGCGCTGGGCCACCCGCTCTCTCCAGTGTTCGCAGGGGCGCTTTTGGTGCTCGCCTGCAGCCACCCGGCAGCCGACATCTCAGGATGGCCAAGGTTTGCGATCCACTGGACCCTGGTCGTGTTGGTCGCGTCCTGCGTGATCCGGGAGCGGCACACGCTCGCGCGCCCGCTCGCGCTATGGCCCCTGCAACGGATCGGGGCGGTTAGCTACGGCATCTACCTTTACCACCTGCTCGTGCGGCATGGCGTCGTAAAGGCGATGAAGGTCCAAGGCGCCTCGTCGGAAGTCGTGGTGTTCGTTGCGACGGCGCTCGGGACCTGGTTCGTGGCGGAGCTGAGTTATTGCCTCTTCGAGGCGCGATTTCTGGCGCTCAAGACGAGGTGGACGTAACTGCCAGGGGGTGAACAAACTGTAGAAGCACTCGCGGCTTTCAGACCGATCGCGCGAGCGGTGTGTCGTGCGACGGATGTCGGGCATCGACTCGGCACGGCCGTGGAAGGAACCATGGCTCGAGCGCCTCCCCCAAGGCGTGCACATTGGAGACGTCAGCATCATTGCGCAGTGGTGCGTCAACGCCCGAGCTTCAAACAGGCCTCCAACTTATCCCCGTTCGGGTTCTGGCCGCGGCCAGATCACTGCTATGCTGGTCGCTGAGGCTACGCCGTCGCATGGGTGAACCCAATGTCATCGTTCCGATCGCGCTATTTGCGTTCGTATTACTGACGGCGGCCTGTTTCCAGTTGTTCGAGCCGCAGCGCGCCGTTCTTTATCTGCTGCTGGGGGGATGGCTGTTCCTCCCGCACTTCGACGAGCGCTTTCGGGCGCTGAGTCTGAGCTCAAAGGCGGCGTTCGTGCCCGCCGTAGTGCTCCTTGGGAGCATCATGTTCGATGCTCGCTGGCGCCGATTCCGCCCGCGGCTCTTCGATCTGCCGATGGCCGTGCTTTGCGTCGCCCCGTTCGTCTCTGCTCTCAGCAACGACCTGGGCGCCAAAGAGGCCGCGTCGGCCATGCTCGACGCTACGATGAGCTGGGGCGCACCTTACTTCCTGGGAAGGGTGTACCTGGGCGACGGCCGCGCCCTGAAGGAATTCGCGACCGCGCTCGCCGTCGCAGCGCTCGTGTATGTGCCATTCTGCCTCTGGGAAGTCCGAATGAGTCCGCAGTTGCACTACACGGTGTATGGATTCCGGGCCGAGAACTTCACGACGATGGTTCGCTACGGCGGGTTTCGCCCGAGCATGTTCATGCAGAGTGGACTGGCGGTCGCCTTCTTCATGGCCATGGGCACGTTGAGCGCCATCTGGCTGTGGAGGACGGGAGCCCGGCGCGAGTTGGCGGGCCTTCCGCTCAATTGGTTGTGCGTACCGCTGCTGTTGTTCACGAGCATCATTTGCAAGTCGACCGGAGCGATCATCCTGCTCGCGGTGGGCATTGCGGTACTGGAGGGTACGCGCCTTCTCCGAACCCCGGCGATGATCCTCGCGCTGGCGGTCTTGCCGTCCGCCTACTGTGCCGCGAGGATCTCGGGGTGGGGCGCCGTCACGGTGGTCGCCGTTGCAGGGGACGTTGTCAACGAAGAGCGCGCCAGCTCGCTCCAGTTTCGCATCGAGAACGAGCAGCTCCTGATCCAGAGAGCCAAGATGAGGCCTTGGCTGGGATGGGGCAGGTTCGGCCGGTCCTTCGTCTATGACGAAGACGGACAAAGGGTGACCATCGTCGACAGCATGTGGATCATCGCCTTCGGCGTCGTCGGCCTCGTTGGCTTGCTCGCCATGGGCGCGATGCTGGCGATACCGCCGGTGGCTCTTTCGCGAGCGCTGCCGGCGCGCTTTTGGGCCGAACCCCGTATCGCCCCGGCCGCGGCCCTGGCCGTCACGCTGCTTCTCTGGGCGCTCGACAATCTGCTCAATGCGATGATGACGCCGGTGTTTCCGGCGATCATGGGCGCGCTCGTCTCTTTCGTCTTGGCGCTGTGGAAGGCTCGTGTCCGCGGAGCGAAAACGTTCAAGCCGGTGAGATCCCAGCTCGCCGTAGAGCGATCTTTCCGGATGTAATGCCGCGGCCACTCGCCGACGCGACTACGCCGCGTTGACCCTCCCGATGGTGACGTGTCATGTCGTCCCAGGCGCCGCACTCGTCCCAGGCGTGCGCCCCAACGTCGACGGTGTCCATGTTGATAGGGACGCGAGGCTCGGGGAAGTCGACTTGCTTCTTCAACCCGACCGGATTGGGGGCCCGGGGCGCGGCATCAACCGCTAAGAGCACGACAGGCCTGTTCTGCGGCCATGGCAGGCCACGAAAAGGGACGCCGATGGTAATAAATCGAAAGGCCACATCATCTACTTCTCCCGGAACGGAACAACGTACTGGTTCGACGGCCATCTCACCACTGACGAGATTCCGCCGACTCGCAAAGTCGGGCGTCAGGCTCGTGCTTCGTATTTTGGAATGCATTGTTGGTCGAAACCTGGTGACGTGGGGGCACGAACCCCACCGATATGGAATTTCCGTCTTCCTGATCGTCGGCTCGCGCCCAGCCACCAACATGGCGGTCCGCCGCAATCCCGTCGTGAACTCAGCCGCGACCTCGATGGAGGTCAACTACGCCGCTTCCGGCTGCGAGCGGCGTGCCGTGGTGCCGCGTTCACGACGGTGCTCCACGGTGCGGCCGGAGCGGGTCGAGTGCGTTGATCCAGATATCGAAGCCTTCGTGTTCCCGGTGCGAGACTTGGCGGCCGAAGAGCTCGCGCGTGAGCAAGACGGCCCGCCCGAGGTGCCACAGCCCATTCGCTAGCCACAGGCCAGGCCGGCCGTAGAACTTGGCGAAGTAGCGGGCACGCGCCTCATAGTAGTACCGCGGTGCGCGACGCTGCATCCGCGTCGAATCGGTGACCCCTGATGTGCCGCCGCACAAGTGCACGACCTTGGCCTGGGGCCAGTAGAGAACCTTCCAGCCCGCCCGCCGCGCCCGGCGGCAGAAGTCCACATCCTCGAAGTACATGAAGTATCCCTCGTCGAGCAGCCCCACGACGTCGAACACCTCCCGCCGGACGAGGACGCTCGCGAACCCGACCCAGTCGGGCTCCATCGGCTCGGTCGTCGGGGGAAGCGCCGGATCGAACCGCCGCATGAGCCGCGTCACGGGACCTGAATTCGCGCCTCGCACCAGCTCGGCGAGGGGACCGAGCATCCGGAAGGAGCTGTCGGTGTGATCTCCCCGGCCGTCGACGAGCCCGGCCCCGATGATCCCGGCAGTGGGCCGGAGTCGCATCGCATCGCGCAGCGAGCGGAGCGCGCCGGGTCGTACCAGGGTGTCGCTGTTCAGCAGGAGGTAGGCGGCCGCTTGGACGGCCCGGATGGCGAGGTTGTTGCCGGCGGCAAACCCTCCGTTCACAGTCGAGCGCAGCACGGAAGCCCACGCTGACCATCCGCGCTCGGCGATCGTGCGCTCGATCCGCTCCGCGGATCCGTCACCCGATCCATTGTCAACCACTACGACCCGCGTGCCCGAATCGACTTCGCCGACGAGTGACGCGAGGCAATCGCCCGTGAGCTCAGGGGTCCTGTAGTTGAGGACGATGACAGCGAGGTCGAAAGTCATGACATCCTGCGGGTCCGGCCATCAAGATCGCTCGAAAGCTATCCGTTGCAGTAAAATTGATAGCGCGTGTTTGCCTGTCAACGCCCGTGGCTCGTGCGCGGCCGCGGCGACAGCATAGGCAGAGAGGACGGCGCGCATCAGGATCAGCGGCGCCGCCCGCATTGTCGCGCAATTTATTGCTTGTTACGAGTGGCGTCGACGATGCGGCGCGCGATTGGCTCTCCCAACGTCCAGGTCCCGGTCGCCCCGGTCGCGTTCGTGGTCGCGGGGATCAGCACGTAGCTTCGCTGCGCAGGCCTCTTGGGCCACGTCATCCGCCCCGCGATACGGCGTAGGTGCGATCGAGGCATTGTTCGTAGCTGATCGGTGGTCGCCAGCCGATGGTGTCGCGCAAGTGATCGCCGTCGATCTGCAGCGCCTTGTAGCGCGCCACGAAACGCGCCGGAGCGACGAAGCTTGGGAGCCGTCTCCTGAGTGAGCGTGGAGCGAGCGCGTGGAGGGCCTTGACCAACGCGAGCGCCAGACGGTACGTGGCCGGGAAGACCACCCCGAACCGCCCCGACCGCCTCAAGTGGTCGCGCACGAAACGCCCTACCGTGACCTCGGGATGGTCGATTACGTTGAAGGTCCCCTCGGCTGCGTGTCCCGCATCGAGGACTGCCGCGAACGCATCCGCGCAGTTCTCCACGTGGACGGCGGGAAGCTGGCGCGCGCTCCCGATCAGGACATGAAGTGGCCCCGCCTGCTGTCCAACGGTCGGCGGGTACTCACGACCGAATCCCCAGATCACGCCCGGGCGCAGTATCGTCAAGGCGATGCCCTGCCGGGCGCAGCGCTCGCGCACGAGTTGCTCCTGCAGGATCTTGCTCTTGGTATAGGCATCGCGCTCTTCTGGACGGCGCTCGAGCAGTGAATCCTCGCGCAGCACGTCGTCGGCAGCCGCCCAATCGTAGACGGAAAGCGAGCTGGCGAGCACGAGGCGCTTCACGCGCACCTGCTCCATGGCACTCAGGAGCCGCTCGGTGCCTCTCACGGCCGTCTCAACGACGGACTCGTCGTCGCCGCGCATCTTCGCGGCAAGGTGGACGACGGCCTGTACTCCTTCGCAGGCCCTCGTCAGGTCCGCCGAGACGCACAGGTCGGCGTGGAACTCCTCTACGCCGGGCGACGTTGGCTTCCGAGAAGGAAGCCCCGTTTGAGGTCGAACGAGCGCGCGCACTTCATGTCCGTGTTGACGTAGCGCGCAGACTACCTGTCGTCCGAGAAAACCTGCAGCTCCTGTCACCAGAACCTTCATGGCGGTGTACTGGCAACGTACCACAGGCGCCAATTCCCTCCTGGGCTGTTCGGCGGCGCGCTTCGTCTTCATTTGATGCCGCACAGGAACAGGAGTACGCTTCGAGAACATGAGGACATCATGCGCTTTGCGATCGTGGGCTGCGGCTACGTGGCGGACTACTATGTCGCCACTCTGGTCAATCATCCCCAGCTCGAGTTGACTGGAGTCTTCGACCGCAACCCGGAGCGCGCGCGAATCTTCTCAGCCCACCACCGAACGCGGCGGTATGAGTCGCTAGAGGAGTTGCTCGGCGACCGTGAGATCGAGCTCGTCGCGAACCTCACTAATCCGCGCAGCCATTTCGTCGTGTCGAACGCAGCTCTTCAGGCTGGGAAGCACGTGTACAGCGAAAAGCCGCTGGCCATGACCCTTCCCGAGGCCGAGCGACTCGTCGAGATGGCGGAGTCCCGGGGGCTGCTTCTCGCGAGCGCGCCATGCACCCTGCTGGGCGAGACCGCGCAGACCATGTGGAAAGCGCTGCGCGAGAGGAGAATCGGCACCCCGCGACTCGCCTACGCCGAGATGGACGACGGACCGATCCCGCTCGAGAATCATGCGTCATGGACGAGCGAATCGGGAGCGAAGTGGCCAGCGAAGGACGAGTTCGAGGTCGGCTGCACCCTCGAGCACGCCGGCTACTATCTCACCTGGCTCACCGCCTTCTTCGGACCCGCGAGAACCGTCACATCGTCGGCCCACGTGCTCATGCCGGACAAAGGCCTGCAACTGGAGGTCACGGCCCCGGATTTCACCGTCGCAACCATCGAGTTTGCCTCGGGCGTGGTGGCGCGCCTGACGTGCGGAATCTTCGCGGCGAACGACCGGCGCTTGCGCATCTTTGGTGACGGGGGCGTGCTCTCCACCACCGACAGCTGGGACTTCGGCTCGCCGGTCCATTTGAGCTCCCGAGAGCCGCTCGCCCTGAGGGCCGAGAAATACCCGCGCTTGGCGACGTGGGTCGGGCTTGGGCAGAAACAGCTGCCACTGGTCCGCCCGCCTCGCTTCCGGTGGAGCGGTCGCCCCGCGAGTCACATTGACTACTCGCGCGGGATCGCTGAGCTGGCCTCTGCGGCTGAAGAGAGACGCCCCTCGCGTCTGCCGGCGCGCTGGTCTTTGCACGTCAACGAGCTGGCGCTGGCCATCCAGGACCCCGCGACTTACGGATCTCCGCGCAAACTCCGCTCACGCTTCGAGCCTCTCACACCAATGCCATGGGCGGAGTAATACCCATTCTCTGAGCGCTCCGATGGACCGACAAATCGCCTACCTCACCAGCGTCTACGCCCGAGCAGGAGACACGTTCATCCGGCGCGAGGTCGAGGAACTCCGCCGTTCCGGCTGGACTGTCCACACCTTCTCGATCCGCCGGGCGGATGAGGCTGAGCAGGTGTCCGAAGATGTTCTCCGTGAGCAACGCACGACCGATTTCATCCTCGAGCGAGGCTTGTTGAGATTGCTGCTGGCGTTTGGGCGCATGTCCGTGCGCGCCCCCGGACGCATGATCCAAGCAATCTGGCAGGCGAACTCAATCCGCTGGCCAGGCGTGAGATCGTGGATCTGGCATTGGATCTACCTGTTGGAAGCGTCCTATCTGGCCGAACAGCTCATCGACCGCAATATCGGACTGCTGCACAACCACATCGCGATGAACTCCGCGACGGTAGCCGTGCTGGCCTCGACGCTTTCCGGCGTACCGTTCAGCATGACGGTCCACGGCGGTGGCCTGGAGCTGCATTCGGCCGACCAATGGAGACTGGGAAAGAAGGTAGCGGCATCTGCGATGACGGTGTGCATCAGTAGTTTCGGGAAGGGCCAATGCATGCTGTTCACGCCGCCCGAACACTGGCACAAGCTTCACGAGGTGCACTGCGGCATCGACCGCGCGTTCCTCGATGTGCCCTCGTCGGGTCCGCTGGATTCGGCCCGGTTCGTCTGCGTCGGCCGCCTGAGCCCGGAGAAGGGGCAGCTGATGCTTGTTGAGGCCGCCGCCAGGCTTCGTGAAGAAGGGGTGCACGCAGAGATCGTGCTTGTGGGAGACGGCCCTTTGCGCGGCGACATCGAGCGTCGCGCTCGCGAGTTGGGCATGGAGGCGATGATCCACGTCGCGGGGTGGCAGAGCAGCAGTGACGTCCGACGTTCGATGTTGCAGAGCCGGGCGGTCGTGATGCCGAGCTTCGTCGAGGGGATTCCGGTGGCGCTCATGGAGGCGATGGCCCTCCGTCTGCCGGTGATCGCTACGTACGTTGGCGGGATACCCGAGCTCGTTCGCTCCGGCGAGACCGGCTGGCTAGTGCCCGCCGGCTCCGTCGCGGAACTCGCGAGCGCCATGCGAAAGGTACTCGCTACTCCCATCCAGCACCTCGCCGAGATGGGCGAGCTGGGTCGACATGTCGTGGTGGAGCGACACGATGTGACTCTTGAAGGCAAGAAGCTTGCCGCGCTTTTCGAGGCCGCGCTGTACAGCGATGGCGTCCGTCGCACCCGTTCGTGAAACTCCTGCGCTCGTTCGAGAACGTCCACAATATTCGTCACAGAGAATACGTGTTATGCATCAACAGAATGGGCCTCCGCTCTTTCGAAACCATGTCGCCTCGCCGGGCGCTCACCTGATCGACACTGATGCATGCTTCCGCTCGATCTCCTCACACGATCCTAGCCGACACGAGGGCCGCTTTCCGCCAGAGGCCATATGAAGCACAATAAAAGTGAAAGGAGATCTACCGATGGGGAGACGAGACGTCCTCTGGGCTCTGCTTTCGATCCTCACGGCGCCAGCATGCCGCAGCAGCGCGGGCCCAACGACTCCTCCTCCTCCTCCTCCTCCTGATCCGGCGCCAACTTGCGCGGTGGCGCCGCTGCGTACGACGGGAACCGTTTATTACTACTGCGACTGCGCGAGCGGAGCTGGTTCTGGATGCACGCCCGGTAACGACGCGAACCCGGGGACGAGCCCGTCGTCGCCGCGACGGAGCTTCTCTGACGCGCTATCGCGCTTCAACTCCATGGCATCGGGAGACACCGTCGCTTTCTGCCGTGGCGGGGCATGGGCGAACACTACCGGCTCGGGGGTGCGGAACGCCAACTGCACTGCCAGCAACACTTGTGACATCCGCGATTACATTCCGTCCTGGGGAAACGCCAACTCGCCGCGCCCGATCATCCAGACGGGCAACGGGAAGACCCTTTTTTTCGTCGGTACGCCCGGCCCATCCCATGGCGGGTACCGTTTTTGGAACCTCGACATCCGAGAGGGGCCCGACTTCACCGCCGGCCAAGGGATCTTCTTTTTCGCTGGGGACGTCCACGACATCGACATGTGCAATCTGCGTATGGACGGCAGTTATATGTCCATTAACCTGCAGCCCAGCGGCGCGTACAACACCAAGTTCTCGATCCGCAACTCGCAGTTCCTGAACACTGGATTTGGGGCCGTCTATGGTAGCCCCACCGGGAGCATCTTCGAGAGCAACGTCTTCCAGAACAACGGGCTCATATCGACCCCGCAGATGCATACGATCTACTTCATTGTGCTCACCGGCGGCGAGGCACCGGTCGACGCGCCAGGAGAGGTCATCTTCCGCAACAACGACGTCCGAACGGACACCCGATGCGGCGGCGTCATGCTGGTTATTCATGGACAGTTCATCAGCACTCGGCTGACGTTTGAGAACAACCAGGTCAGCACGACTTCCACCAACCCGAATTGCTACGGAATCCAGACAGCCTCTTCCGCCCGCCCAGGGGAATTTCACAACCTCGTGCTTCGCCGCAACCGCATCACTACGGCCGGGCCGACCGCGCTCGAACTCTCCTGCTGCCAGGACTGCGCCGCGACGGACAACGTCATTGTGGGAAGCGGGGTGAATTTCAATACGGCCAGCACTTGCAACGGCGGCCCGCCCGGCTCGCGCGTCACCGCGCAGAACAACACGCTCTTCAATTCCTCGGTCACGATCGGCAACCAAGGCAGCGGATACATCGTCGAGAACAACGCGGTATGGACCGACCAGGTGTCCTGCTTCACCGTGGCCCCACCGACCGATCGGTTCGCGAACAACTACTGCCGTGCGGCCGGCGGTGCTGCAGTCGGGACTATCTGGCTGGGTGTGCCGAACGGCAACTTCAAGCCGCTGAATCCCGGTCCGCTCGTCGGTGCCGCGAACCAAACTTATTACTCGCCGACCGCCATCGGGACCGTCCTTTGGAGTCCGACCGACACCGGCATCCCCAGAGCCCCGCCGATCGACATCGGCGCGCTCCTACGCTAGCTCACGACAGGCGAGCGACTAGAAAGTGCTGAAAAAGTCTTGAGGGATGGACAGCGAAACGGTCCTGGTCCGTGGCGCGCGAGAGGTGAGCGATGCCGGAACGGAGAAGAAACGGTCAACGACGCTAACGTTTGTTCTGGCCGCGAAGAAAAAAGGGAACGAGGCGATTGTACTTCGGCCCGAGAGGAGACGGCGAGGTGGCTGGATGAGCACTTCGCCGACTGGCCGCGACGAAGCCTGGACGCTCCTGCTGTTGAACCGGTCGACGTTCACCAATCGGGAGCCTGAAGAGAGATCAGCTTCCGCTATTCAGCGGCTGCGCGAGCTCGCCGAACGTATCGGTGACTTGACCGGGCAACGCGAGAAGCACGTTCGATGCTCTGGCCCTCCCGAGTTTCACGGGAGGACGAGAATCCTGAAGGCATTTCGCGAGTGTGGTTTCTTGGCCGCTCTTGCGACGCTATGGATGTTCGCAATCGGCTACGCGCCGCAGTCGCCGCAGGCCCCCACACCATGTCCTACACTCCGTTGCTGCAATTGCCCACAGCAGAGGTGAAGCTCGCCGCCACGTCGCACGGCGCTGTCCCTCGCACAACAAATTTCCAGCTGCGTTGTTCTAAGTATTCACAATGTGGGCCGTTTTTCCACCCTTACGCCTTTGTGGCCCAACAGCTGTCCGCTTTAGTACACCGCATGACGATGCGTCGAAACGTTCGTCTCCTGATGTTCGCCGCGGCCCTCGCAGCGGTCACTGGCGGCTGCTACCCGGGCGCCCTAGCGGGCTACGCCATCGCGATCGATCTCAGCCCTACCAAAGCGGAAATCAGGCCGGGCGACGTGCTGAACTTCGTGGCGACTGTGACCGGGACGGCGACCACGAACGCCGAGTGGTCAGTACAGGAAGTTGGTGGCGGAGCGATCGACGCGACGGGCCGCTACGTCGCTCCCCAGACGTATGGAACGTACCACGTGATTGCGAGATCGGCCGCCGGCCCGTGGGTCTCCTCCATTGCCACCATTATCGTGACTGCCAGTCCGTCCGTCATGGTCTCCATCAATCCCCACACGACGTCCGTGTTGGCCGGCGGGATGATTGCGTTCAGCGCGATCGTGACCGGCACGGCCAACAGTTCTGCGAACTGGCGAGTGCAGGAGGGTTCCACCGGGGGCGCGATCACCTTGGCGGGAGTCTACACGGCGCCCTCCGCAGCCGGGACCTACCACGTCGTCGCGACAAGCCAGGCCGATTCCTCCAAGAGCGATACCGCGACGGTGACCGTGACCCCGCCTGGTCCGTCCATCGCCGTCACCGTTACTCCGCACACGACGTCGATGCTCGCCGGCGCCTCGCTTGCGTTCAACGCCACCGTGACCGGCACGTCCAACATTGCCGTGAGCTGGCAGGTGCAGGAGGGTCCCACCGGGGGCGCGATCACCTCGGCGGGAGTCTACACGGCGCCCTCCGCAGCGGGGACCTACCACGTCGTCGCGACGAGCCAGGCCGACTCCTCCAAGAGCGACACCGCGACGGTGACCGTGACCCCGGGGTCACCTCCCGGCGGGCTGGTGATCTCCTCGCCGCTGACATTGGACAAGACCAGCGTGATGGCGGGGCAAACGCTAAACGGCTCAGTCACTTATCAGAACACCAGCAGCAGCGCGATCACGGTCAATTGGGTCTCGATTGAGCTGCGACCGCCCGGCGCGACGCACGCCGGCGGCCCCTTTTACAATCTCTCCCCCCGGGTGACCACCGCGCAGGCGATCCCGCCTGGTGGCAGTCTGACTCTCGCCGGCTCTCGCGCCTTCACCATCGCCGATCCGGCGGGAACCTGGGAATCTTACCCTACCTACCAAGATGCCAATCTAGCCTGGCACGACGGGCCGATCGTCACCTTCGGCTTCAGCCAGAGCGCCGGCATCGCGGTGACGGTCACCCCATCCGCTCCGTCGACCACGCCCGGTGGCACGATCAGCTTCCAGGCGTCCGTCACCGGCACGACCACCGGACAGTCGACCGCAGTGACCTGGTCCGTGCAAGAGACCGGCGGCGGGACAGTGAGCTCGGCCGGCGTCTATACGGCCCCGGTGACGCTGGGGACCTACCACGTCATCGCGACAAGCCAGGCTGACTCCACCAAGAGCGACACCGCGACGGTGACCGTGACTCTTGCGCCGCCGCCTGGTCCGGCACCCGCTTGTGCGACCATTCCGCTTCGTACGACCGGTACCGTTCACTATTACTGTGACTGTCGAGCGGGCGCGAGCGCAGGTTGCGTGGCCGGGAACGACGCGAACAGCGGGCTGACCCCGGCGCTGGCAAAACAGACGGCCGCGAACGCATGGAGCACATTCTCGACAATGCCGGCCGGCGACACGATCGCAATGTGTCGCGGTGGTGCATGGGGTTCGACCAGCGGCAAGCTCAACAACTCGAATTGTCCGCAAAACGGCGGGGTCGAATCAACCTACTGTGACCTACGCGACTACGCACCGACGTGGGGGCTGGGAGCGAACAACCCCAGGCCGCTATTCAACGTCGGAAACGCGGACGGAACGCTCTACTGGGATACGCTGGGCGGCGGATATCGGGTGTGGAATCTTGATCTGCGCGGGAACAACATCGGCACCGTCGGCGGCGGCGGTAGCAATATGATGTACCTCCTAGGTGATGTGCGGAATCTCGACATCTGCAACGTGCGCATGGAGGGACTGTACCTTGGAATCAACATGCAGACGCCGACTACAGTCGCGACCACGGTAACGATCCGCAGTAGCCAATTCTTTCGCTTCGGCTTCTCTGCTTTCTATGGCGGCACGCCCGGCATGACCTTCGACTCCAACTATCTCGAAAATAACGGCGTTCTCTCGACGCAGCAGATGCACGAATACTACTCGTACGGCAACGACACTGGGAACGGTGCTGGCCTAGCGATGGTGATCAAGAACAATCACTCCGTCACCAACACGACCAGCACCTACGGCAAGTTCTGCCACGGTGTCCGCTGGGTCTTTCACGGGAACAACTGGAGCACCCTCTTCCAAAACAATCTCGTCGAAGTCGATGGCGGATTCGCGGACTGCTACGGAACCGACGTATCCTCATCGGCTGTCATAGCCAACGACCATAACGTCAGATTCTCGCGGAATCGCATTACCTACACCAACAACGACGCCGGCTTCACGGCGATGCGCGTGGCGAACTGCGATACCTGCCAGACCGACAACAACATCATCTCGCTCAGCTCTGCTGGCACTGCGATCGAGTGCGGTAACGTGTCCGGCTCGGGTACGCAGAGCGTGAATCAGACGCACTACAACAACTCCATCTACCTCTCTGGCGGCGGAACCGGAATCATCATTCCGTCTGGCACCGGACATCAAGTGCGCAACAATGCTATCTGGAGCTCCAATGCTGGCCCGTGCGTCTCTCTCATCGGGACGACCGAGAGCAATGACCTGTGCGGTATCAACGGGACTAGCCTCCTGTCCTCGTGGTGGGTAGCCGCCACGGCAGGCAACTTCAAGCCTGTGAATCCTGGGTCGCTCGTCGGTGCCGCGCACCAGACTTATTACTCGCCGACCGCCATCGGGACCGTCTCTTGGAGTCCGACCGACAACGGCATCCTCAGAGCCGCGCCCATCGACGTCGGGGCGTTCCTGCACTAGCTCGCCGACGCCTGCGTCAAACGGGAGAGTCGCGGCGTGCAGCGCGGACCAACAGGGCGTCCGCCGCACGAGTACAGTGCCGCGACGAGCTTCCGCCGCGGAATGGCGTAAACCGCTGGCGTCGGCAAGTTGCGGTAATCGAGGAATTCAACGAGAACGAGAGTCACAAGATCGAACAGGATCGGAGCCTGCCGGGCCGACGGGCGGAGTTCCGGGCTCCGTGGCACCAATAGATATTCGTTTACCATGCCCTGAATCACGAGCCGCCCGCGCGCCGGAATCTGCCCGCTCCCGATGCAGGTAGGTCAGGGTGATCGCGATCCAGGGGAGACCCACGGCCGCCGCAGAAGTTGCGAGCGTGAGAAACTTTCCGACACCATGCGCGGATGCCAGTGCGCCGGCGATGAGCCCGGTCGCCGCGATGACGCCCACAACTAGCGTGACGAGGGTGTCGCGCGCGAATCCCCCCAGCCCCGCCATGGCGGCGCCGATGGAAGAAATGAAGTACTTCAGGGTCTCGGAAAGGACGAGCCCGACGAGGGCGCCCCGGAAGCCAGCAGCATGGAATCCAAACGGGATGAGACCGATCATTCCCGCCACCTTGGCCGCGCTGCCCGCCGCGACCCACCTCACGTGGCCCTTCGCGAGTAGCGCCGCGCCATTCGTGCACTCGAGTATCTGGAACCAAGCCGCCGCAGAGAGGTATTGCAGCATCCAGCCCGCCTCCACGTATCGCCGATCGTATAGGATCCGGACGAGGGGCGGGCCGCACGCAATCAACCCGGATGCGATCGCAGCGCCTCCGAGCAGCGCAGGGAAGCGAACGCGCCAGAACAAATTCCCGAAGTCCTCCCGACCGACGAGCCGGCTATACGCGGGAAATACCACCGCGCTTCCAAGCTTCAGCACGGCCTGCGTCGGAAGTGCTGCCAGCAAGACGGCGATGGAGTACACGCCGAACAGCGCGATGGGGATCATCTTTCCGAAGATGAGGCGATCCAACTGCGCGGCCAAGAACGTGAGCAGCGTGCTGACGAAGATCCACCGCCCGAACTTAAAGAGTTGCCTGGAGGCCCGCCGATCCAAGCGGAATCGATTGCGGATTCCCGGAAGACAGGTATGGCTGAGCACCAACCGAACTCCGCTCGCGACAAGGCTGCCGCCCACGATGGCCCAGATGGCGCTGGGGTGAGTTGGTCCGTAAAGCTGGGTGTCGCCGTAGGCGAGGAGCACCGTCGCCGCGATGCCAGCGAACTGGCCAGCGAGCTCCACGAGCGTGAGCCGCTCCAGCTTGATCTCTCGCTGAAGCACGTGCATGGCGGTGGACTCGAACCCGCCCAGGAGCGCGGTGACACCAGCGGCTGGAATGAGCCAGCGGAGAGACGGCTGGCCATAGAACGCCGCGAGGGGCCACGCGATCGCCCAGGATGCCAGCCACAGGATCGCGCCGCGCCCGCACTGGATCGTCCAGGCGGTATTGATGAACGATGGGTCGTCGCCCTTGGGGTTCTGGATGATCGCGGGGCCGGTTCCCACGTCGGAGAACATGGCGAGCCCCTGGATGAAGATGAAAACAAGAGCCGCCTCGCCGAAGACGGCCGGGAAGAGGAGTCGCGTGAGGATGAGATTGCTGGCGAGTCGGAGCAATTGACTCGCCGCATAGCCTCCCATCGTCCACAGGGATCCACGCACCGCCAGCGCCCTGAGCCGCCCCGTGGATGGCGGCGCTTCCCCCGCCGGCGCCGTCCCATCCGCCGCGCTCTCGCTCACAGACGCTCCCCTGACACTCCGCTCACGCGAAACCGCCCCGCGCGGGGCGACTGAATAGTATCAGCCGGTCGCCCCTCAAAGAAAGGCCCGCTTGACACACCGAATCCCAGGAATCCAAATAATGTTCGAGGAACCATAGCGCCACTGTATAGGTCACATCCGATGCGCATCGTATTCGTCAGTGCGGAGCCCAACGTTTCAGGCGGGGTGAGGACGGTCGCTACGTACGCGCGACTCTTGTCGAGGCGTGGCCACAAGGTCACTGTCGTCTCCATGCCTCCTCGGACTCTCTCGCACACCGCGCGCATCGCATCGCTGGTACGAGGCCGAGGCTGGCCCCGCCCTCCGCGACCTCAGCAGTCCCATTTGGACGGCGCAGGCATCGATCACCGCTTCATCGATCGGTCCCGCGCGATCACTGACCGTGACCTACCGGACGCGGACGTAGTCATCGCCACCTGGTGGCTTACAGCGGAGTGGGTGGCGGCACTCTCGCCACGGAAGGGCGTCAAGGTTCACTTCGTGCAAGGCCACGAGTCGGAAATCCCTGGCCAGCCGCAGGCACGCGTCGCCGCCACCTGGCGGCTTCCTTTGCACCGCATCGTGTGTTCGCGTTGGCTGCTCGAGATCGCGATGGAGCTGTACGGTGATTCCGCAGCATCCTGCGTCCCGAACGGCGTTGATCTGGATCAATTCTCGGCCCCTCCACGCGACAAGCAGCCTCGCCCAACCGTCGGCTTCGTTTACTCGGACGCTTGGATCAAGGGTTGCGACATGGCTGCGGCCGCGTTCACAATGGCTGCTCGTCGCCTTCCCGGCCTTCGCCTAGTCTGCTTCGGGAGCACACCAGTGCACGAATCGGTTCCTCTACCACCTGAGGCGGAATACAGTTTACTTCCCTCGCAGAGCGATATTCCGAAGCTGTATGGGACCTGCGACGCATGGCTTTGGCCGAGTCGCCGAGAAGGTTTTGGACTGCCGATACTGGAGGCGATGGCTTGCAGGACCCCCGTGATCGCCGCCCCGGCGGGCGCCGCGCGCGAGCTGCTGGAAAAGGGGGGAGGGGTGCTGCTCGCGACAGCCAAGGCATCTGCCATGGCGGACGCCCTCGAAAGGGTTTGCCGGTTCCCGGCGGCGGAATGGTGCGAGCTGTCCTCGGAGGCTCGATCCATCGCGATGCAGCACGGCTGGGATCACTCCGTAAGCTTGTTCGAGGCGGCGCTCGAGTTGGCCATCGAGCGGAGTTGGCGCGCACGCAACGCGAGCTAGACTATACGTTGGCCGCATCGACGCCAGTCGGCGGCCCGACTGCGCAAATTCGCAGGGACCGGCCAGTCTGACGCCTGACCTCGATTCCGCTCTCCAGCGACAATCCGGCGGCCGCCGTACCGGCGTCCCGCTCCTGGCGGCGGCATCGACCGCGCCGGTTCCGGAAACGGGGGCGAAACTGGAGGCTGGCGCGACGATGAGCGCGTATCCGTAGCGGCACTTCTCCGGGCCGCGCGCGAAATGGCTATTCACTTGTCGTTTGATTAACACGAAGTACACAGCTAAGATTTTCTTGGATGAACCCGCGCTACTGCCTTGTCACGCCCGCCCGCGACGAAGCCCAGTTTGCCCAGCGTACGCTCGACTCTGTAACAGCGCAATCTGTGCCGCCGGCGCTCTGGATCATCGTCGACGACGGTTCGAAGGATGCCACGCCACAGATTCTCGCCGAGTACGCCGCGCGCTTTTCTTTCCTCAAGATCATCCGCCGCGGCGACCGCGGCGACCGCAAGCTGGGCGGTGGTGTCATCGACGCGTTCTACACCGGCTACGATACGATCGACCTGGACGACTTCGAGTACATGTGCAAACTCGACCTGGACTTGGATCTACCTCCCCGGTACTTCGAGCTCCTCATGGGGCGCATGGAGGCCAACCCGAGAATTGGCACCTGCTCCGGAAAGCCGTACTTCCCTTCAGGGGTCCACGACGTGCGCCCGCAGTTCCCCCTCACGGACCTGTCCCGCTTCACCTCGGAGAAGATCAGCGACGGGAGCTCCGCCGGGATGACCAAGTTCTACCGCATCACGTGCTTCAGACAGATCGGCGGCTTCGTCCCCGAGCTGATGTGGGACGGGATCGACGAGCACCGCTGCCGTCAGCTGGGCTGGATTCCGGTCTCCTGGGATGATCCGGATCTACGCTTCGTGCACCTTCGCCCCATGGGCACGAGCCACAAGAACTGGTGGACGGGCCGCGTGCGCCACGGCTTCGGGCAGTACTTCATGGGCACCACCCCCGTCTACATGCTTGCCCAGGCGGGCTACAGGATGACGCGCCCGCCCATCCTCGTCGGCAGCCTCGCCATGTTGTGGGGCTATGCGAAGAGCATGGTCAAGAGGAACCCACGCTACGGTGATCCCGAGTTCCGGCGCTTTCTCCGCCGCTATCAGTGGGAATGCCTGTTGAGGGGCAGGGCCAAGGCGACGGAGCTTCTGAACGCGCAGCAAGCCAGCAAGTGGAACCCGAACAATGCTGGATCGCACACAGTCGCCGAGGCGAGCGACGGCGTCGCGCGGTAGTCAGAAGCTCTTGCGTTCGACTCCCCGCCGCCCAAGAACGAACCGGAGTCCACCGCGCAGCGTTTCAGACTGAAGCGCGCCCGCTTGCTTTACTCCTCGGCCTTTCGTACTTACGTTTGGTCATGAAGGCCGGACACTCGCCTGGGGGACGGGTGCAGGCACTGCGCGCATATCCCTCGAACCTCTCGATAGCGGTCGACCCACCAGGACTCATGCTACTGATGTCAGCCTGAGGAGAGGCGAGGTGGACCCGAGGCAAAAGCGAGTCTGGCTCTTAAATGTGGCCGTCGACGACATCACGATGGACGAGTTGGTCCTCTCGTTCCGCGAGGGGCTGCTATTGACGCTCCACGTGGACATGATCATGAAGCTCCAGAAGGATCGCGAATTCTACGAGATGCTGCCGCACTTCAACGTGGTGACGTGCGACAGTCAGATCTTGTTCGCGGCCGCGAGGTTCCTCGGGACGCCGCTCCGCGAGCGAGTCTCGGGTTCGGACTTCTTCCCACGCTTCTACGCCAGGCACAAGGACGACGCGCGCGTCACCATCTTCATCTGCGGGGGAGCTCCGGGTGTCGCTGAGATCTCGCGGCGCAACGTGAACGCGGCCATGGGCCGGGAGATGGTAGTCGGAACTGACTCGCCCGCGAGCGACTTCGATACCCGGCCCGCCGAGCTCAAGCGGATGATCTCGAAGATCAACGACACGCGCGCGACTGTGCTAGTCGTGGGCCTAGGGGCCGGTCGCCAGGAGAAGTTCATCGTGCGCTGCCGGGACCGGATGCCTCACGTGAAGATGTTCCTGCCGCTTGGTGGAACCATCGACTACGAGGCCAAGACCCTACGGCGTCCGCCAAGCTGGGTGACGAACGTAGGCCTTGAGTGGCTGTATCGCCTGGTTCGCGAGCCGCGGCAGCGGTGGCGTCGGTATCTCGTTCACCAGCCTCCCGTCTTGTATCTGCTCGCTCGGCAGCGGCTTGGTCTATATCGCAATCCGTTCGGAGCGCCGCTGCTGGAGACCTCATGAATGCCGCGCAACAGCGCGAGATGATTCCTGAGAAGAACTACCTCGAGGGTCAATGTCAGCCCGTCCGAGCGGAAATGGCACTTTCCGCATGTGTGCGTGTGAGGGATCGGACGTTGACACAGGACCGCACATTGGTGCTAACCTTGACCTTCGCCCGTCATCCGCGGGCGTGCAACGGGTGGTCGTCGTGAACGCAACTTCGGGTGTGACCTGTTCGAGCCCCGGTTCCGCCGTCGGCCATGCCGATACCCTCCCAGACGAATCCCTTCCGTCGCACGATGCGCCCTTGCCGGTGGGAGACCGTAACCAGAATCCTCGCGGCATCGGATTGCTGAAGCTCCTGGCGGAGGACTACCGAACACACAACAGCAGGCTGCTCGAGCCGGGATTCGTGGCGATAGCCGTCCACCGCTTTGGCAATGCTCGCATGGAGGTCAAGCCCAGACTTCTGAGGGCACCTCTGAGCCTCGCGTACAACATCATGTCCACCGCCGTGAGATGGGTGTGCGGGATCGACTTGTCGTACACGGTGCGGCTCGGACGGCGCGTGCGCCTTTGGCATCACGGCGGCATGGTGCTCGGGGCGCGCGCGATCGGAGACGACGTCCACATCCGGCACAACACGACCTTCGGTGTGCTCAACAGGTATGAGCTGAGCGGGAAGCCGATCATCGGAAACCGGGTCGACATCGGGGTAGGAGCCTGCATCCTCGGCGCCGTCACCGTCGGCGACGACAGCGTGATCGGCCCCAACTCGGTCGTGCTCCGGCACTTGCCTTCCGGCTCAGTGGTGATGGGAGTCCCGGCGCGCAAGACGACCCTCAACCCCGAGCGGGCCCCCGCGCCTGGTGACGAGGTCCAGCTTCGCTAGGATGCATGCCACAGTGGATGGCGCAACGATGAGGAGATGCCCGCCCGCAATGTCCCTGCTGCTGGCGGCAGGTCTCGGGTGTGGACGGCTGGCATCTCCTGCCGCTGCAGACGGAGAACCGAAGGCGATGACGGACAGGCTCGCGACAGACCTGGGCGTCGTCCGCCCGGCTCGAATCGTGTTTTCGCATCATTCGGTCGGGGTGAACATACTCGCTGGTATCGAGCGGCTCGACGCAGGATCCGCGGGAACGGGGCTGAGGCTCGCCTCGCTGGAGGAGGCCGCCGCGCTCGAGGGACCCGTGCTGGCCCACGGCGGCGGCGGCAGCAACGGAGCGCCCAAGAGCAAGATCGATTTCTTCGCCGCCACCATCCGCAGCCAGCCTCGCTTGAAGCCCGACATGGCGTTCATGAAGCTTTGCTACGTCGACTTCAATCCGAGCACCGACGTCGACGACCTTTTCTCCTACTACCGGCGCACGCTGGAATCGCTGAAGAGCGAGCATCCCGAGATCCGGTTCGCCCACGTCACCGTCCCGTTGTTCAGGCGACCGACGGATCTCAAGTCCTCACTGCGCCGCTTGCTGGGGCTCGAGGTGTGGGAGGACGCGGCCAACGTGAAGCGCAGCGAGTACAACCGGCGGCTCGTCGAGAACTTTGGCTCCGACGCTCTCTTCGACCTGGCGCGTGCCGAGGCGACGGGCCCCAGCGGCGATACCAGCTCATTCGAGCATGGTGGAGGCCGCTATCTCAGCCTGTACCCGTCCTACACGGAAGACGGAGGCCACCTCAATCAGCTCGGCCAGCGAGAAGTCGGCGCAGCCGCGATCCACTTCCTCGCCGACACGCTCCGGCGTCCCACCGCGGCACGCTGATCGAGGAATGGCAGCCGAGCCGCAGCGAAGAGCATTGCCGATCGGCCTGCGGGAGGTCGGCATCGTGGCCATCGGACGAAACGAAGGCGCGCGCCTGCGCCGCTGCTTCGACGCACTGCCTGACGACGTTCGCCGCGTCGTCTACGTCGACTCCGCCTCGACCGACGACAGCGTCGAGCACGCGCGGAGCCGCGGGTTCGAGGTGCTCGAGTTGGACATGTCGCTGCCGTTCACGGCCGCTCGCGCCCGCAACGCCGGGTTGCGCAGATTGCGCGCGCGGTGGCCCGAGTTGCGGTACGTCCAGTTTATCGACGGTGATTGCGCGCTTGCGCCCGGTTGGCTTGAGGCTGCCGTACTTGAGCTGGAGACGAATTCGAAGTTAGCGGTCGTTTGCGGCCGCCGCCGCGAAGTTCACCGCCTAGCTTCCATCTACAACCGCCTGTGCGACATGGAGTGGAACACTCCGGTCGGCGATGCGAAGAGCTGCGGTGGCGACGCGCTGGCGCGATTTTCCGCCTTGCTCGAGGAGGGCGGCTACGACGAGGTCTTCATCGCCGGCGAGGAGCCCGAGTTGTGCGCGCGGCTTCGCGCTCGCGGTTGGGGGATCCGGCGCATCGACCACGAGATGACATTCCACGATGCTGCGATGACGCGCTTCGGCCAGTGGTGGAGACGGACCGTGCGATCGGGACACGCCTTCGCTCAAGTCAACGCGGCTCATCCCGCCGTGTACGCCAGGGAGAAGCGGTCCTGTCTGATCTGGGGCCTGCTCCTGCCTGTCGCGATCCTCGTGTCTGCTTCTTTCACGGGCGGGCTCGCTTTGGCGCTCCTCCTCGCGTATCCCGCTCAAATGGCGCGCATCTTCCTCGGCCGACACAGGTCGGGCGATACCGCCCCCGACGCGGCGCTCTACGCCGCCTTCTGCGTCCACGCCAAATTCCCCGAGGCTCTCGGCATCGCGAAGTACGCCTGGAACCGAATCAGAGGCCGGCGCTCCCAGCTCATCGAGTACAAGTGAGGCCTCTTGGCCGGCAGAGAGTGTCCAGAATAAAAGAAAATAGACTGAGGGATTCTGTACATGACAGGGATTCGAGTCGGCATCATCGGCGCAGGGAAGATGGGCCTATCGCACTACGCCATTGCCAATGCCCTCCCGGGCTCGGCGGTGGTAGCGGTGTCCGATACATCGCGCTACGTCCTCTCCGTGTTGCGGAAGTACGCGGGGATCGAGACCCACACGAGCTACGAACAGATGATCGACGAGGGGCGCCTCGACTGCATCTTCGTCGCTACGCCGACGTCGACGCACTTCGAATGTGCGAAGTATGCGCTGGAGCGGGATCTTCACGTCTTCGTCGAAAAGCCGCTCACTCTATCGCCGGCCGAAAGCAGGGCGCTCGCGGATCTCGCCACCCGGCGCAAGCGCGTGAACATGGTCGGATTCCACAACCGCTTCATTGGCACCTTCCGGGAAGCCCACCGCCTGCTGCAGGATGGCGCGCTCGGCGCGGTGACGAGCATCCACGGCAGCGCCTTCGGACCGGTGGTTGTGAAGCAGCAAGGCTCCACCTGGCGGTCGCGGAAGGCGGAGGGCGGCGGATGCCTGCACGATTACGCCTGCCACGTCGTGGACCTGATGAACTTCTTGGTCGGCGCGCCCACCTGGGTCGTCAGAGCGCGGATGCGGAGGATCTTCTCGCGCGACGTCGAGGATGCCGTATCCGCCGCCTTCGACTATGGCGGCGGCATGGTCGGCGCGCTCGAAACGAACTGGAGCGACGACACGGTCAGGAAGATGAGCACCACGATCAGCGTTCAGCTCACGAAGGGGGAACTCGTGGTCGACCGGCAAGAGCTCAAAGTACGCTGCGGCGCCGCATTCGATGGCTACCAGGAAGGCTGGAATACCCGCCGGATCACCGACCTGCAAGATCGAGTAGAGTTCTATCTGCGCGGCGAGGAGTACACGGCGCAAGTGGCTGCCTTTTTCTCGGCGATCCGCTCGGAGAATGCAGCGTACCAGAACTCGTTCGCCAGCGCTTATGAGACAGACCGCGTGCTGGATCTCATCGCCCGAGCGGACCAGGCTGCCGCTTGAGGAGCGCGCGCACCATGGACCGCATCCTGTTCGGCGACAACCAGTTCTTCGGCGTGAATCACATGTCCGAGGAAAAAGCGCGGCAGCAGTTGGTCCAGTTCAAGGACACGGCTGCCATCATCCAGGTGCTGGATGATGTCTACGAGATGGGCATTCGCACGTTCATGTGCACGACGCACGATCGCATCGGCGAGATCTGCGACCACATGCGTGCGCAGCCCGCGCGCTACCAGGATTTCATCTACTACCCGTGCATGCCCTACGCACACAAGTATGCGAACTCCGTCAGCCAGGTCGGCGTGCTAGAGACGATCCAGCGTTTTTCGACTGGCGGCGTGATGAACACGCTGCTGCGTGGCGCCGTCGGGGTCGTGACTCAGGATATCTACTCGCTGATGAGACTCCTCGTCGATGCGGAGATGAAGCGCTTCGAAGGGCTGAACACGCCGGTCATCTTCGTCCAGAACGTCGTCACGGATCTGCTCCTCGGGCTGAAGCTCTACCCCGTCTTCAGCGAGTTCGCGCGGCATGTTCGGGAGCGGTACGGTGCCGAGCCGGGGTTCATCACGATGAACCTTCCGCTGCTACTTGACGCGCTGGAGGAGGTTGGACTGGAGAACCCGATTGTCTGCGCAAACATCAACAAGATCGGTTTCCGGATGTCAGGCGGCATCGACGCATACCTTCAGGCGCTCCGGGGTCGGCGATGCCGGCCGATCGCGATGTCGGTCTTCGCGTCCGGTGCCATCGCGCCTGCCGAAGCGATCGAGTGGGTCTGCAAGCTCGAGGGGCTTCAGTCCGTCGTTTTTGGCGCTTCGTCGCCTGCCAACATCCAGCAGACGAAGACGCTGATTGAGAACATCTGGGGACCTTGCACCTGATGGCCGGGCGTCGATTGAGAATCCTCGCGCTCGCCTATTCGTGCAACCCGGACCAATTTAGCATCGCTCTCGAAGGCTGGAGCTTGAGCCGTGCACTGCGCGAGCACGTGGAGGCCCGCGTCGTGACCCATGCCCGCAACCGCAGCGACCTGGAAAAGGCGGGTTGGCGTGAGGGGCGCGAGTTCACAGCCATCGATCCCGGCGCGATCGGAACGCGGGTCGATCGCATCGGCGAGACGGTCCGGCGCGCGGCGAAGCTCGGCACGACCTGGACGACCGCCATCGAGGCGGTCACATACTCCTATTTCGAGCATCTCGTCTGGCAGCGATTCGGCGCAGCGATTCGGGGCGGGGAGTTCGACATCGTGCACCGGCTCACCCCGGTGAGCCCAACGGTGCCGAGCCCCATCGCGCGTCTCCTCCGCGGCGCGCGCGTGCCTTTCGTTTGGGGCCCGATCAACGGCGGTGTTCCCTGGCCGAAGCAGTTTCGCGACGTCTTGCGCCGTGAGGGCGAGTGGTTTTCCTACCTACGGGAGGGACATCGGCTGCTCCCCGGCTACGCGATCGCGCGGAACTCGGCCGCGGCGCTTGTGACAGGTTCGATCTGTGCGTGGGAGCAGATGAAGGGCCATCACGACCGCTGCATCTACGTACCCGAGAACGCCATCGATCCCGACCGCTTCAACGTCGAGCGGCCCGCGGGGAGCGAGGGGCCGCTTCGCATCGCTTTCATCGGGCGCATCGTCCCGTACAAGGGGGCCGACATCTTGATCGAGGCGGTAGCCCCTCTGATTCGCGCGGGCAAAGCCGTCGTCGATGTCATCGGGGACGGACCGGAGATGATCTCGCTGCGGCGGCGGGTGGCCGAAGCGCAGATTGGCGAAGGTGTGGCGCTGCATGGCTGGGTCGACCATCGCGAAATCGCCAACCGGCTGGCAAGTTCGCAGGTCTTTGCCTTTCCCAGCATTCGCGAGGCGGGCGGTGCGGTCGTGCTCGAGGCGATGGCGCTCGGCATGACTCCAGTCGTCATCGACAACGGAGGTCCGAGAGAGCTCGTCTCCGAGAAGACAGGCTACCGCGTTCCCCTCGGAACACGCGCTTCGGTCGTCACGGCGTTTCGCAAGATCCTCACGATGCTAGCTGCATCGCCCGAGAGCGTGCGCGCCATCGGACTCAGAGCGCGCGACCGCGTCTTCCGGCTGTTCACGTGGGACGTCAAGGCGCGCCAGATCGTCCAGGTTTACCGGTGGGTGCTGGGCGAGGGGGACAAGCCGGATTTCGGCATGCCACTGGCAGACCCGCCAGATCAGGGTCCGCCAGTTCCGGAACGAAGCGTCTGAACTCTCCTGTAGAGCCGTCGCGACGATTGTCCCAAGCCCGCTCGCATGGGAAAGTGGTGTCCGTGGGAATTTCGAATCACGCTTTGTGGCTCGGCCTCCTTATCGCGGCGGCAGCCTGCGCGCCCGTCGGGCCGTACATCTGGGTAGACGACTACATCGCTGCCGCGGAGAAGGAGCCCAGTCAAGGTTACCGGATCGCCGTTGGTGACGTCGTCGCGGTGCGCGTCTTCGGTCACGACGACTTGTCTGTGCGCCAGAGGGTGCTTGACGACGGCAAGCTCTCGGTGCCGTTCATCAAGGAGGTGCAGGCGGCGGGGCTCGCTCGCCAGGCCCTGGCGGAGCAGATCCGCGTGCAATTGAAGGACTACGTCAATGCCCCCGTGGTCACGATCACGGTCGAAGAGACGCGTCCATTGACCGTGCCGGTCCTCGGCGAGGTGGCTCATCCCGGGCACTACACGCTGGAGAAGGGCTCTGGAGTACTCGAGGCGTTGGCATCGGCGGGAGGGTTGACTGATTACGCGCATTCCGACCGGATCTTCGTGCTGCGGCGGCAATCTGCGGTCGTCCGCATCCGCGCCACGTTCGCCGCGCTCTCGCGCGGCCAAGGGCGCGCGAGCGCGCTACGACTGCAACCGGGCGACTGCGTCATCGTCGAATGATTCCGTCCTTCGCCGTCGCCACCCTGGGCCTGTTGTTCGCCGCAGGGGAGCCGATCCGCTGGAGCGCCGCCGTGCAGACCCAGCTGCGAGCGCGGGACGAGCCTAGCGCAGACAATCGCGCCGAGCTCGGCGAGATAGACCTCAGGGGCCGCTTCGGGCTGCTTGCGGACGTCGCCGCGGGCGCCGCCGCGCTGACATACACGCCGCGCGTCCTGCTGCAACAAGTGTTTTCCGGCTCGCCAATGGCCGGCGGCAATGCGACCCAGCACGGGGGACAGCTGCAGCTCGAGACGCGTCTGGCGCCGACCACGCGGCTTACGTCGCGCACATCGGTCGAGTGGGGCCGGACCGACTACTCGCCGCTGTCGGGGACGCCGATTCCGGGGGCCGTGAACCTTCCCTCGCAGCGATTCGTGCACACCCTCGGCGTCGACACGATGCTCGACCTGGCGCACGCGTTCTCGCGCCGGCTGCGAATGTCGGTCGGCGCGGGTTTCCGTCGCAGCGGTGGAGTCGGGCACGATGCCATCCAGATCCTCCCCTATCAGGTGGGCCCGCAGGCCACCGCCGCGCTCGAATGGAACGTGGATCGCGCCAATGCCCTGAGGGTGGTCGCGAATCTCGCGGAAAGCCGTTTCGCCGCCCAACGCTTCATCGTGCTCTCGAACTTCCTCGCCGAGTGGAGGCTCCGCGCCTCGCGGCAAGTAGTGTTCGATGCCGCAGCTGGCGGCGCGCATTTCCGAACGTCGGACGCGCAGATCGTCTCGTACCCTGCAGGGTCGCTCGGGCTCGCGTGGGAGTCCCCGCCGCGCGTCAGTCGCGCCTTGCGCGCGTCGCTCCGGATCCGCCTCTCGCCGGGCATCAACCCCTTCACCGAGCAGGCGACTGAAGCGCTTCGGGGCGAGGCCAGCTCCGAGCTGTCCGAGGGCAGGCTGCGCATCGCTCTAGACGGAACGGGCGGGTACGCCGTGCGTGGCGCCGACCGCGGCGCGGGGGACTACCGTCTGGGAGTTCGCGCCCTCTGGGGCCTCACCCGTGCCTGGATCCTCGAGGGTGGGCTACGCGCCGCCTGGACAAACCAGGTTCCCTTTAAAGGCTGGCAGGGCGAACCGTTCATTGGACTTCGCTGGGCCGATGTCGGCGCCCTGTAGGTGATCACTTCGTCGCGTTCGGGCACTGGCCCGCTCAGCGTATCTTCCGTGCGCCGTGGCTCTTCCGTTGCTAAGATGGCGCAGCATGAATGCATTGCGCATGGCGTGGGGTGCGCGCTGCCGCCCGATGATTCCCGATTCAGACCCGTGGGGCCGTGGCTGAGCCATGTGCGGCATCGCCGGCATCGTCGGGATCGCTAGCGATCGGAATCGCGCCGCCCTTCAGCGAATGAGCGACGCTATGGTCCACCGGGGGCCCGACGCCGTCGGACGGTGGGAGTCCGTCCCGGATTCCCGCGGCTTCGCAGCTCTGCTGGCGCACCGGCGACTCTCGATCCTCGACCTTTCCACTGCTGGGGCGCAACCGATGGTCGACGCCGTCACGGGCGACGTCGTCGTGTACAACGGCGAGATCTACAACTTCCGCGACTTGCGCAAGCGGCTCGCAGCCGACGGGCAGACGTTCCAGTCGAGCGGCGATACCGCGGTCATGCTGCGCGCGCTTGCGGTGCACGGGCGCGCCGCCGTGAGCTGGCTTCGCGGAATGTTCGCCTTCGCCTTTTGGGATGCGAAGGCCCGCACGCTCCTGCTCGCGCGCGATCCACTCGGCATCAAGCCGCTCTACCTCGCACGCGCCGCCGATCCAGGAGCCGGATGGTCGGTCGCGTTCGCCTCAGAGGTCCGCGCGCTGCTTGCGTCCGGGCTGCTGGGCAGGCCCCGGTTGGACCCGCAGGCGGCTGCATCGGTGGTTTGGAACGGCTTCGTCGCGGGACCCCACACGGCCGTGTCGGGCATCGAATCGCTCTGGCCGGGCGAACTGCGAGTGTTCGACGCGGAAGGGCGCGAGAAGCTGGCGGAGAACTTCTGGACGCCACCGCAGCCGGTCGTCAACGGAATGGACGAGACGCTCCTGGCGGAAGTACTCGAGGACGACGTCCGGCGGCACTTGGAGAGCGACGTGCCCCTTGCGGTATTCCTGTCCGGAGGCGTCGACTCCTCGGCCGTCGCCAACCTGGCGCAGAGGGCTGCCCGCGCGCCGGTCCGCACTTTCACGCTCACATTCCAGGAAGACGAGTTCAATGAAGGCCCCATCGCGCGCCGGATCGCCGAGGCCATCGGCACGCAGCACACCGACGTGGTGCTGTCGGAGGAACAGTTCGTGGGCGAACTGGAGCTGGCTCTGGATAGCCTCGACCAGCCCACGTTCGACGGCCTGAACTCGTACTACATGTCGCGGGCCATCCGTCAGGCAGGCTTCACCGTGGCCTTGGTAGGGACGGGCGGCGATGAGCTCTTCGGGGGCTATGCTTCGTTCCGCGCTCTGCCTGTGGTCTGCCGGTGGTCCGAACGGCTGCGCCGGCTACCGGAATGTCTGCTGACTGGCGGGGCGAAGCTCACGGCTGCCATTCTGCAACGGTCAGGCGGGGCCATCCCGCCACAGACCCGGTGGGCCAAGCTCCCCGACATGATGCGACACGGGGACGATCTCCTCTCGTTGTACCAGCTCGCGTACGCGCTCTTCATACCGGACTTCCAGCGCCAGTTGATCGCCGACGAGTCGGCGCGCGAGCTCGTGGATGGGCTGTCGGGAACGATGCGGGCGAGGATCCTGCGGGAGATCCAGGGCCGGTCGCCACTCTCGGCGATCAGCTGGATGGAGCAGCGGCTCTTTCTGGGCGAGCGGCTGCTCCGCGACAACGACGCTGCCAGCATGGCGGCGTCGATCGAGCAGCGCTTGCCCCTGGTCGATCAGACGCTCTTCGAGAGCGTGGATCGGCTCCCGGACAACGTGCGGTACGAGCCTCTGGGCAGGAAGTCGTTGCTTCGGCGCATCGGTTTGCGCGGCCTCGACCCCGCGCTGTTCGATCGGCCGAAGTCGGGGTTCGTGCTGCCGTACGATCGCTGGATCCGTTCCGGCCTCAGCGACGCGATCGATCGCACGATGCGGGACCCGCTCGCTCTGCGGCCGGTGGGGCTCGATCCGGAAGCGGTGGCTCGCCTGTGGCGAGCCTATCGTGACGGCGCGCCAGGGCTCTACTGGTCGCGAGTCTGGGCCGTCTACGTGCTCGTCCGCTGGTGCCACCGCCACGGGGTGTACCGATAGGCTCGTGCCTCAACAGGAGACGGCAGAAGCCTCAGGCGGCGGCGCTCTTGGGTGGCGAGGGTCCGCTTGACTCTGAGAATATTCCAACCGATGGTGTTTGGGCATCACGCTGCGGGGATTGGTGATGTGAGCTTCGACGGACATCTCCGGGGGTCGCGTGTTCTCAAGAGACGTTCTCAAGCTTGACGCCGCAGCGACCTGCACGCGCATCGAGCAGGCGATCCGCGAGCAAGTCAGGGAAAGGCTGCGCCGTCGTGGAGCCGTCGTCGGGATGTCTGGCGGCGTCGACAGCTCCGTTGTCGCGGCGCTCTGCGCGCGCGCTCTCGGGCGCGACCGCGTGCAAGCGCTCTTCATGCCCGAGCGCGATTCGTCAGACGACGCGCTCCGGCTCGGACGAATGGTGGCCGAGCAGCTGGGAATTCCCACGAAAGTCGAGAACATCGCTCCGACGCTGGCTGCGATCGGCTGTTACGATCGCCAGAATGAGGCGATTCGCACGGTGTTCCCCGAGTACGGAGACGGGTGGAAATGCAAGATCAGTCTCCCTTCGATCCTGGAGGGAGACCGGCTGAGCGTGTTCTCGCTCACCGTCGCCGACCCGGCGGGTCGTCAGCGCAGGGCGCGAATGCCGGCCGCCGCGTATCTGCAGATCGTTGCAGCCACGAACTTCAAGCAGCGCATTCGGAAAACGATGGAGTACTACCACGCCGACCGGCTGATGTACGCCGTTGCCGGAACGCCCAACCTTCTGGAGTACGATCAGGGGTTCTTCGTCAAGCTCGGCGACGGGTCCGCAGACTTCAAGCCCATCGCCCATCTCTACAAAACCCAAGTATACGCGCTTGCCGAGTATCTTGGGGTGCCCGAAGAAATCCGGCGACGACCGCCGACGACCGACACCTACTCGCTCTCGCAGACGCAGGAGGAGTTCTTCTTCGCGCTCCCCTACGAAAAGATGGACATCTGCCTCTGGGGCATGAATCACAAGCAGCCGGCGGCGGACGTTGCCGCCGCCCTGGGGCTCGAAGCAGCTCAGGTGGAACGCGTGTATCGAGACATCCAGGCGAAGCGCCGGGCGGCGGCGTATCTCCATCACTCTCCCATTCTGATCGAGGAGCAAGTGGCGTGAACATGACGGTCGAACAGCAAGTCCGAGCGTTCATCGCCGAGAACTTCTACGTCGAGGTCAGCCGCCTCGGCGACGAGACATCGCTCATCAGCGAGGGCATCATCGAGTCGACCGGCGTACTCGAGCTGATCCAGTTCCTCGAGTCGGAGTACGGGATCAGGATCAAGGACACGGAGATGGTCCCCGACAATCTCGAGACGATTGCGCGCATCGGGGCGTTCGTCGCGCGCAAGTGCAGCGCGCTTTCAGGCTGCGGAGCCTGACGGCGGAGGGCCGAGCTCAGAGATGGTCGACTCGACTCGCATCGTCCAACGCGCTCATCCTGCCGAGTCGCGCAGCGATCTCGCGCACGCCCTCGAGCAGGTTCACGCCGACTGACTGGCGGCCGAGGAAGATCCGGCGCTGGGAGAGCCGCACCAGCTCGGCGTCCTGCGAGGCATCGCCTCGCACCGCGAGCGCGCACAAGGACAGGCACAGACCCAGGCAGCCGCGATCGTTTGTCCACACCATGGGGCCTCTTTCTTGCGGCGCCTAGCGTGCTTGAACGACCGAGGGCGCTCCGGCCGGAACTCTCGGCTTCCTCAAGCAGAGTCGCTGCATGTCCCGCACGTTGATGGTGATGCTGAGCTTGTGGAGGAACAGACGGCGCGATAACGAGCTCACCATACGCTGCACGGCCGGGCTCTTCGACATGACGCCGACGTTATAGGCGAGGCGGTCCATCGTCAGGGTCCTGCCGACGTACTCCAGCTTCTCCAACTCGAATCCAGCGAGCGTGTAGGCCTTCCGCAGGCTCTCGGTGGTGAAGAAGAAGATATGTCCGTCGCAGCTCAGGCTCCGCTCCCTTCGGCCGAGAAGCTTGTACATCAGGGTGTCGTATCGAGGAGTCTCCAAGGCCAGGTGACCGTCCGGCTTCAGGATGCGGAAGATCTCCCGAAGCGTCCTGACCGGGTCCGGGACATGCTCGATCACGTGCAGCATGAGGACGGCATCCGCTGATTCCGCATCGAGGCGGGCGGATTCGAGGATGGACGGGATCGTCGCGATTCCCAGCTTCTCGATTGCCTGCCGGCCAGCGTTGCAATCGGGGTCCACGCCGAGGACCTCCCAGCCTTCGGCCCGAAAGGCGTCGAGTTGGAACCCGCAGCTGCTGCCTACCTCGATCAGCTTGCCTCGATTTGGATGGAGCCGGTTCAGCAGCGATCGGGTGCTGCGGTAGTCTCGGACCTGGAGCCGCTCCTTCTCGAACCGCTGCGGATTCTCGTCCGCGAAGTCCCACTCCTCGCGCCGCGTCTCCAGCTCGACATGGTCGGCCTCTTTCCTCGGGTTGGCATACATGAGGCCGCATTGATTGCACGACACGATCTGGTTGATCTGCGCTATCCCGGGACCGTACAGCACCGTGAACGAATCCGAACCGCAAATGGCGCATGAGACGTTGAGCGGAAGCCTCTTCGAAGACATGGTGAGCCTCAATCAGCCGCGAACGGATTTCGGTAGGGCCCCAGGCGCTGAGGGCAAGGAGATAGAGCACCGGCGGCTGGTGGATGAGGTAGCGGCGCCGCCGTTGCCGTGGCTCGCTCATGAGTCGGTCGGGGCAAGCCCACTATCAGCCCTCCGTCTCCTAGCACGGCTGCAATGGATGTTAACGGCGGTAGCAAGGGCGCGTGCGCTGCGAGGGCCGCAGCGCGCCTCCCTCGTTGTGCACTGACTGCAACCTGTCAATTCTAACGAAGCCCCCCGGTGGTTCTGGCAAGAAATCAGGTCCCGAGCCAGACGTGAGCCGGTACTTCTTACTGTTTCCCGTTTGGCAGAGTCAGCCCACGCAAAAATTGGTTCTGGCAAGAAATCAGGTCCCAAGCCAGACGTGAGCCGGTACTTCTTACTGTTTCCCGTTGGCAGAGTCAGCCCATGCAAAAATTGAAAACCCCCGGAATTCACTAATGGATGCACCTCGGCTGTGCGAGGAACCGATGAAGGTGCTCCGCCTGGCAAGCGTTTTGCTGGCAACGGATTCGTAAACCACGGCTACCCCGCCTGAACCCGAGTTGCCGATGTCGCAGTGGAGAACGACCAGGACGGACCGGCAACTCGCCAGACCCAGCTCCGACGTGCCGCTGCAGGTCTGGAAGGACCTCGCCGAAAACGCCGAGCCGTCGTATGCGCCCCCAGGTGGCGGACCGGTGGCTCGTCTACTCGATCGACGACCTGCAGGTGCCCGTGATCGCGGCAGTCAAATTTCCGACGAAGTGGTTGCGGGCAGCCGGTCCCCTGACAGCAGGTGGAGCAGCCCGTTTCTCGCGCGAACGTAGGAGATACCGCAATGGACAAGAAAGACCTGCTCAGGACGCCGATGTTGCGCGAGCCGGTTGACGCTCTTGACGGCACGAGTCCTACTGACAGCGAGCATGGAACGCTGCGCGCGGCGTGCCCAGATATCCGCCGCGCGCTCCGGCGGCGAGGGGTTCGCGCGTTTTCGGGCGGCGCGCTGATCCTGTTCCTGGCGCTCGCAGGGTTACCGTCGGCCGCGGCCGGAAAGACCATCCTAGTCTTCGCTCCGCATCCGGACGATGAGGCAATCATCGCGGCTGGCCGCGTCCGCGCCGGCTTGAACAGGAGCGACTCCGTCAAAATAGTGGTCGTCACCAACGGTGACGTTAGCGGCGTCGCTACGGGTTTGCGGCGCGAGGGCGAGTCGGTGGCAGCGGCCCAGGTCCTCGGCCTCACCGAGAACGACGTCATCTTTCTCGGCTATCCCGATGGCTCGATGCTAAACATCTATAACGCCTCTTCGCCGACCCAGGTCTTCACCTCCGCCGCGGGCCAGACTTCCACGTACGGCAACCGCGGCCTGGGCAGCATGGATTACCACAGCTATCGGTACGGCAGCCCCGGGCCGTACAACCACGTCACGGTGGCGGGAGACATCCAAGCGCTGCTGACGACCTATCCGCCAGACGAGATCTATACCACCAGCAACTTCGACACCCACACTGATCACCAGGCGACGGCGCTCTTCCTCAAAGAAGCTCTGGTCTCGATGAAGCGATCGGGCAGCGCGCTCTCCACCCAACTCTATGAGAGCATCGTCTGGCCGCCCGCCCAGGGCAACTGGCCCGACGTGGGCGGGTGTGCCCCGTCAGTTCCCTTCCCGCCGCCGCCGATGAACATACAGCTCGACTGGAACCGGCTGCTGCGGTTCGTCGTGCCGGCGGAGATGCAGTCGACCGACCCCACGGTCAACCTGAAGTGCCGGGTGATCACGCAGTACCAATCGCAGCTCACCCCCTGGCTCCTCTCCTTTGCGCGCAAGGACGAGTTCTTCTGGTTGTCCGACTTCGGGGCCAACCTCGCCATCACCGCACAGGTGACGGTTTCGTCGGAGAACACCGCGAACAATCAAGGGGGCCTGAACGCGGTCGACGGCGTCATCGACGGCGCGCCGCACGATCCGGCTCGAGAGTGGGTGACCTTGAACCAGCTCTCAGGAGCATGGATCCAGCTCAGCTGGCCCTCTTCGGTCTCGATCGCGCAGGTCAACCTGTATGACCGGCCGCATTGGTCCGAGAACGTTCTCGCCGGCACGCTGTCCTTCAGCGATGGGACCAGCATCAGTGTCGGTGCACTGCCGCCGAACGGCAATGTCCTGCCGGTGACGTTTCCCCCGAAGACGGTGACGTGGGTCCGCTTCACCGTCAACCAGGCTGAGGGGACGGCGACAGGCCTCTCGGAAATCCAAGTGCTCGGTCTTCCTGCGACGGCGACTGCGAACGTCGCGCCCTATTTCATCCAGGGCCCCGCGCCGAGCGCTGACAGGATCCACAACACGGAGACCGCGACCTTCCTCGTCGCCGCCAATGACTTGAATGGCGATGCCGTGCAATACCAGTGGTCGGCCGACGGCGGGGCGATGCAGGCGAGCGGCACGACCGCCGTCTTCAGGCCGCCCGCGGTATCCGCGAGCACTGTTTTCACCATCACCTCGAGAATCGTTGATGCCCGAGGAGCAAGCAACAGCAATGTCGGCTTCGTCACGGTGATGCCGGCGGCCGACGCATTGTCGGTGGCCCCCACGTCCGTCATCGGGGGCGATTCCGCGCAAGGCACGGTCTCGCTCGCCAATGCCGCTCCATCCGGTGGGTTGACGGTGCCCTTGTCGAGCAGCGATCCCAGCGCTTCCGTCCCCGCGAGCGTAACCGTGCCCGCCGGTAACTTCAGCGCGAACTTCACGGTGACCACTGCGACCGTCACTACAGCGACCAGGGTGACGCTCTCCGCGAACATCAACGGCACATCGCAGACGGCCGCGCTGGTGGTCGTGAACGCTCCGTCGAACCCGAACCTGTTGCTCTCCTCGGACAGCATCGGAGACGCAAACTGGGGAAACTGGGGGACCATGACCACCACGCTCAACTACGCGACCGCGCCCGATGGTACCCAGCACGCGACCCGCGCGGTGGTGACGCAGCCGGGTGGCCATGCGCTGGTGCAGCAGGCCACGGTCGCTGCGAACACGAGCTACACCTTCTCCTTCTATGCCCGTAACAACGGCGGTTCAGCCGCCTCGTATAGCGTATACGACTTCACGCACGGCGCCGACATCGTCCCGAGCACGCCTTACATCTCCACCATCAATAACTCGACGTGGACGCAGGTGAGCGTTACCTTCACAACGCCGGCCGGATGCACCTCGGTGAACGTCTATCTGCTTCGCGACTCGGGTTACCCGGTGGACATCCTGCTCTGGCGCGCGACGCTAACCGCGAACCAGACCCCGCCCAGCCTGACGGCGGCAATGACGGCGGCGCCCAACCCGGTATTCCAAGGCAACCCGCTCACAGTAACGCTCTCGGTGACGAACTCGGGCCAGGGGACGGCGGACGGCGTCGCGCCCTCGGGGTTCACCGTCGGCGGCGCAGGAGCGACCTGCTCGGCCTCTTCGACTCCCGCGTCGGCGAACATCGCCGGCGGCGCGACCCAACTCTTCACCTGGGCTTGCACCGCCGGCAACGTCGGGACCGCCACATTCTCGGCCGGAGCCACCGGCATCGACGCGAACAGTGGGGCAACCGTTTCGGCGGCAGCCGCCAGTACATCGGTGACCATCCAGCGGAACCCTCCGACGATCACGAGCTTCACGCCCGCGAGCGGGCTGGTGGGGGCCAGCGTGACGATCAACGGCGCGAATTTCACCGGGGCCACGGCGGTGAGCTTCAACACGGTGAGCGCGATCTTCGCGGTGACCTCGGACAGCGCGATTCAGGCGACGGTGCCGGCGGGAGCCGCGACGGGACCGCTGAGCGTGACCACGCCCACCGGGACGGCGACAAGTACGAACAACTTCACGGTGAGAGTGATTTTGACCGCGGCGAACGCGGGTAACGGCAGCGGCACCGTGACCTCCAGCTCCAATCCCGCCAGTCCCTCCCAGATCAACTGCGGCGCCACCTGCTTGGTCACCTACGATTACGGCACGGTGATGACGCTCACGGCAACGCCTGCCATCGGGTCCAACTTCACCAGCTGGAGCGGATGCGATACGGTCTCCGGCCCGACCTGTACCGTGACCATGAATGCAAACAAGTCGGTCACCGCCACCTTTACCCTGCAGACGTTCATCCTCACGGTCAACAAGGCGCACGTCTTGATCGGTAACGGCACCGTGACCTCCACCTCCAGTCCCGCCAGTCCCAACCAGGTCAACTGCGGGCCCACCTGCTCGGTCTCCTACAATTACGGCACGGTGGTGACTCTCACGGCCAGGCCGGACTTACTCTCCGTTTTCAACGGCTGGAGCGGCGGCTGCGATACAGCCTCGGGCACGACCTGTACCGTAAACATCAGTGCGGCGAAGTCGGTCACCGCTAACTTCCTGCCTTAGCGTCGTTACGAAGGGCTCAGGTCCCGACTCGATGGGGAGGAGGTTCCACGAGGTGACGTAAGGAGGCGGGTCATGGCTCCCGCGAGGTTCGTTCAGCCTTCTGTTCGCCCTCTCGCGGGCTCGCCGGCGCATGGTGGGTTTTCGGCGGGGGCGCTTTCTATGCTGCGGGCCTGGATTTCGGCCAGCTTCCCTCGCCTCTGTTGTGCACCGGCAAGTATCAGGTCCCGTCGCGCATCATCACCTGATCCACCACTTTGCCGAAAAACAGGCTCGCCATGTCGTGCTTCGACCGAGCGCGCTCTACATCTCGTCGAACACCGGCGACAACTGCTCCTCACGGAGGATACCAGGCGGGTGATCGCCACCGAGACCGTGAAGAAAGCAATGTTGTCCGCGGAAACGCGCGAGGTCGTGGTACACCTGAGGTCCAAAATCGGCAGTGCGCAGGCCGAACGACTTTCGCGCTCCGGAATTCTTACGTACTTCCGCCGGGATATTTGGTCGGGGAGACAGGATTTGAACCTGCGACCCCCTGGTCCCGAACCAGGTGCTCTACCAGGCTGAGCCACTCCCCGAAATGTGTTCCCCGCGAAGGGGCGCGAGGAAGTAACAGGAAGCTCCCGGCGCGTCAATCCTGCGGAGTCGTCCATGCGCCCGCTTGCCGCTGCCGGGCGTCGCGGCGCATCCTGCGCCGCCGTGACCGTGCTGGCCCTCTCGCGACATCTCTCGTTTCATGCCCGGGGCGATGCCGCGTTCGTGTGGCACGGGCTGACCGGCGACGTCGCCGAGATGAGCCGCGACGTGCTCGGGCTCCTGCTCTCCTTCGATCCGCCGCGCGACGAAGCCGCCGCTGCGCGCCCCGAGCTCTCGCCCGAGCAGGCAGAGGAGTTCGTCGCGATCCTCCGTGCGCGCCGGTTCCTGGTGCAGGCCGGTTCGCAGCGCCGGCCGGACGAGATGGCTCCGCTGCTCGCCGGTTTCCCGCGGATCCCGCGCGCCGCCGTGTTCGAGCGCGGAGACTGGGTGACGCTCTACACCAGGGCAGGCATCGCCCTCCGGCTGGATCCCCTCACCAGCCGCCTCTTCCTCCGCTGCGACGGGGAGCGCTCGCTGGGGCAGGTGCTCGGCGACGCCGGACCGCAGGTGCTGGGAGCTCTCCTGGGGCTCGCCCGGGCCGAGGTCGCCGCGCTGAAGATCCTCGCGAAGGCGGTCTCGCAATGTGGCGTGCAACTCAACCCGGCAGCGGAATCAACGATGCCGTATCCTGAGATTCCCGACGTGCGCCTCTACGCGGCGGGCGCTCCGGCTCCGCAGCAGAAGATGGCGGAGGAGGCGACGTTTGCCTCCCTGTTCCAGGATCCGCACCCGAGCCTCGAGGGCCGGACCTACGCGCAAGCGATGGCGAACGAGCTGCGGCGCAGGGGCGCGTTCGCGGGATCGCCGCCGTTCCAGATCCTTTCGCTGGGGCTCGCGCTCGAGCTGCCGGACGCCAGGGTGGAGACCAACATCGCGCGCTTGCAGGAGCCGGAGTCGTATCAAGCGGTTGTGGCCAACGAGATCGGGAGGCAGCTCGGGTTCTCCGAGGGAAAGAACAGCGGTCTTCTCCGGCTCGTGTCCGATGCAGCTGCGGCACTGGTGCCCGGCGGCGTGCTGATCGTCGCTGACTACGGCGACCCGAAGACGGACGCGACCCCGCAGAGCGTCGGCTTCGGAGACTTGCAGAGGCAGGCGGCGCAGTGCGGCCTGGGCGCGCGCGTCGTGCCGCTCGCCGAGGTGCTGAACCTCGACCTCAACATGCAAGCGCTCTCGACCACCCGTGCGTCGTTGCCGGCGCTGCAGGGGCTGTTCGCGGCTCACGGACTCTCGCTGCCCCGGCGCGCATGGCTGCGGAGCGAGGTCGAGAAGCTCGCTGAAGGCAAGCTCGACCTGTCCACCGTGCATGGCCTCCAGTGGGCGCCGCTCTCGGAGCGTGCGCTCGGGCTCTCGCCGCGCCAGTTCTGGGCGCTGGTCGCGACCAAGCCGGGGCGAACCCTGCATTGACGAGATCGAGCGGCTCAAGATCCCGACGCCCAGCCAGGTGGAAATCTGTCCCCTCGTTGCCACCTGGCCGGGCGAGCTGACCGGCTGACCCCTGCTACTTCGCCCAGGGGACGAAGCTCGGCCCTCTGTCCTGCCGGTACTTCTCCGGCTTGGTGAACAGCGGCGAGCTGATGATGTGGTCCGCCGAGCTGCGGTTGCAGGCGATGGACACGTCGTACAGCACCGCCAGGCGGAGCAGCGCCTTCACGTCCACGTCGTGCGGCTGCGGGGTGAGCG
>Ga0137396_10000028_pt1 | contig 47332 bp, 42 predicted proteins | sample czc16metaG_FD_108284 | JGI IMG/M metagenome (GOLD analysis project Ga0137396, IMG submission 108284) | Vadose zone soil microbial communities from Angelo Coast Range Reserve, California, USA - czcobulk3.16 metaG | ecosystem: Environmental > Terrestrial > Soil > Vadose zone | place: USA...
CGCAGGTCATTCTGCTGCAACACAGACGCGTTGTAGAGGCTGTTGCCCGATGGCACGCGATTCTGGCGCGGACGCACGAAGAGTTGTCCGACCATGCCCATCTGCAGGTGTTCGGGAGGCGTGACGTGGCAGTGCCAGAAGTAGGTCCCAGCGTCCGGCGCGAGGTAGTAGTACGTGAAGCTGCCACCGATGTTGATGGCGATCGAGGCATCCGGCACGCCGTCGTAGAAGGAAGATGCATTGGGGTAGCCGTGGAAGTGGACGGTGTGCTGTTCGAACAGATCCGGCCGCATGATCATTCCGACGTTGCTGAGGGTCAGAAAAAACTCGTCGTCTTCATCAAACGCCATCAATGGAGCGGGAATGCTGCCATTCAACACGCCGGTATTCATAATTGCAGCGGGATCCGTAATCGCCCCGTTTGCGCCAGGAGCCGTAGCACTGCTGGGGTCGGTGCCGTCGGAATTCGGATTAGCTAGCCCGTTGTTGAAAGTTGCGGCGGTGTAGGGCAGGTTAAAGTCGTTGGCGAACAGCGTTCCCGGCAGGCCGTTCCGGATCAAACCCAGGCCGGAGAGCGGACCGAAGGCGAACATAAATGTCTGGTTGCCGTCCGCTTCGGTCATCATGCCGTCACCACCCGAAATCTCCTGGCACTTAATGGCGCCGCCGTTGTCGGTGAACGTCAGCGCGGGGGTGAACGTGTGGGCCCCGGTCGGGTCTTTGGTCGCAGTCCTGATCTGCGGGCCGGTGTAGGGAGCCTCAGCCAGCTCTGGGTGGGGGGTCACAACGGTACCGGTGCCGCCGGTCGCTGTGGAGCCGGGGTGTCTTACAGTGGCGGTGGGGCATTGAACGTGAAACGACCCTCCCCCCTGATAGCCAGCCTGCGCACTCGCGACCGCTGCAAGGAGACAGACTAAAACTGTGGGCAACCAAACCTGGAGAGACTTTCTCATGGCTGTACAGCCTCCTTCTAGACCTGCCGGCGCCCGGGGCACCGTGTTTCGATGAGTCGTCGAATAGAAGAACCTTTGAACCGACGGCCCATCCGCTTTGCTGATCGTGCGAATCTCAGTGATTGACGTCAGGTGTGATTCCTGATTGCTTGGCATGCGGCGAGTGACGAATCCTCTCCCGGAGGACGAGCTGGCACACTGCAAGGCCAAGAGCGTCTTCCACAGAACTCTTCCCACGCGTCGCTACACTGCACTCGCGCAGCGCTATCGACGCAGTACTAAGTCCGCATAAAGCTCTTGGGGGAGTTAGAAGGCCAGGGGAGGTCCGGCCTCACTAGAACTTTGGGGAGAGTATGTCAGTCGCTAATAGTCGTCTACCTTCAAATTATGTAGCGACTCAATAAATTTTGTGAATTTATTCTCAGGTCGCATGGAGTTAGTCACACAAACAGCCTCTCTTTCTCTCTTTATTACTTTTCGACGCCAAAAGCTTGTGTTCTGTTCTAAGCGCGTGGTAAGCGGGTCAGGGGAGAATTCCGGACAAGCACCATTTGGGGCGGCACCGGTCGGGACGAGCTTTCATCATCTTGCACGCGAACGATTCCGACACTTTTCAACAATAAGCAGATGAGCCGCCCTTGGTGTTGCACACCGGCCTTCGCAAACATATTTGCAAGGTGCCGGCGAGCTGTGGAAGCGCGAATCTTGAGTGGCTCGCAGCAGTCGTCGAGCGCGTTACCTTCCATCAGCAGACGTGCCAAGCGCGCCTCGCTGGACGTGAAGCCGTACAGCTGGCGTAGCCTGGATTCGGTCGCCTGTACCGGAAGATCCGGATCCAGCACAAAAACCAAAGCTGCGGGTTCGGTTGCGACCGACTTCGACACCGTTCCATGGAGCGAGCGGACCAGTAATGTCAGAGGTCTCTTGCCGGATGGACGCCGTACCGCCAGGGCCGTGTCCCTCGGGCCCGACGTTCCGGCGAGTCTGGCATGCGCAGCTTGTTGCAGGAGTGCACTCAAGGGTGGAGTGCAGCATCCCTTCAACGCACCCAGTACGCCCTGCGCCGTCACCTCCAGACCGTCGCGCGTCGCCAGGATTTGTCGCGCGCTCTGATTTGCGAACAGCAAGCGGCCTAGGTCGTTGACCACGCCCACTCCGATATCGAGCAAGTCCAACGCTTCCAGACCGGCCGTCAGAGCTTTGGGCGCACCACGGTTCGGGGGCTTGTCGCTCAGATGAAGCAGTTGGCAATCAGCGTATGGCTCGCCTTGGCCCATGTTTCGGTGTGCACTGGTCGTGCGAACCGTTCCCAGGCTTTTCAGTAACAGCGAAATGAGTTGGCCCTGGCGTCGCACGCCCGTTTTAGCGAACATGTTCCCGAGATGCATGCGCGCGGTCGAGGGACGGATGTCGAGTTGTTCACAGCAGTCCTCAAACGTCTTGCCGGACATCACCAGTTGCGCCAGACGAGCTTCGCTGGACGTGAAGCCGTACAGCTGGCGGAGCCTGGATTCAGTCGCCTGTACCGGAAGTTCCGGATCCAGCACAAAAACCAAAGCTGCAGGTTCGGTTGCGACCGAATTCGACACCGTTCCATGGAGCGAGCGGACCAATAAAGTCAGAGGTCTCCTGCCGGATGGACGCCGTACCGCCAGGGCCGTGTCCCTCGGGCCAGACGTTCCTGGGGGTCTGGCATGCGCAGCTTGTTGTAGGAATGCACTCAAGGGTGGAGTGCAGCATCCCTTCAAAGTGCTGAGTACGCCCTGCGCCGTCACTTCCAGACCATCGCGAGTCGCCAGGATTTGCTGCGCGCTCTGATTTGCGAACAGCAAGCGGCCCAGGTCGTTGACCACGCCCACTCCGATATCGAGCAAGTCCAACGCTTCCAGACCGGCCGACACCAAGTCAGAGCAATGGCTGCCCTCTTGATCCGGCCACTGTCCTCGGTGCCATCTCCCGCTGCTCGTTGTGCTCGATAAGCCGCACGAAATCGCCATAACCAAACTCCGAAGTCGACGAAAAAATCGGTGGTCGCTATTGACCTACCGCCTCGAATCGTTCCCGGGGAGGAGCCTGGCTGAAATCACGCTCGGTCGACCAGGTCGCTGTAATTTTGGCTGTCCAACACGGTCTCTGCACTCCGCAACCGGACCATGCCAATGGTCTTCAGCAAGACCGAAACCAGTTCGCTTTGTCGATGGACACGGGTCTTTTTGAACAAATGCCTGAGGTGGGTGCAGGCTGTCGAACGGCTAATTCCGAGTTCGCCACAGCTTGCATCCAGCGTGCGTCCATCCATCAACAACGTCGCCAGGCGGGTCTCCCGCGCGGTGAAGCCGTAGAGTTCATGCAGGTCCGACTCGGTTGCCTGCACCGGAAGAGAGGGATCGAGGATCAGCACCAAAACCGCTGTCTCAGAGCACGGATCTGTCCAGCAGATCGCCCCCACGGAACGCACCAATAAAGTAAAGGGTCGCTTGCCGCGCGCCCGCCTCAGGATGAAGACAGCACCGCGGTCTTCCGGTTTCGAGGTGGCGGACGCGGTGGCTGCCCGCTGGACGACCTCAGCCAACATGTCCGGGTGCGCCCGGGTTGCACAGGCCATGCCCTTGGAATTCAGCCACAGCCCATCCCGGGATTTGAGGATTTTGCTTGCGATCCCATTCGCGCCCAAGAGTCGGCCCGCAGCATCGCAAACCAGCCATCCGATGCCGAGCAATTCCAGCGCTTGTACGCCGGCCCACCACAAGTCGGTCACCTCTTGATGGTGCGTTGCCGAGTTCATGGGGATCTCCCCCTTTTCAGTCGAACGATGCGGTGTCGCGCTGTACCTACAGCTTCCCCGAATGGCGAAAGGCCTGTCTCGGGTCGGGCGGTGTAGCGCCCGTGAGTCCTTCAATTTGAACGGACCCTGAAATACCGAGTCCGGTCCTGTCTCGGCTTCTTGCCGGACGAGCCTTCGGGGGTGGGTAGTGGAGTTTGATTGTCCGCAACCCATTCGGGGGGAGAGCTATGAGTGGGCGCACCCGCGTGCGCGCTTGCTCCCTACTTCGCGGAGCATGCACCCGGAACGTGGAGGAGTTCGCACCGGTGCGAATTGGACTGGAGTGTAGGAGGCGGATTTCGGTCGGTCAAGACAAGGGCGACTGAAATGACACGCATTTTACAGGCGTTACGTGGAGTGTGATTTTGTTCGTTTGTGTTAAAAGGTCTTTACATCTTGAAAAATCGAACTGTGTCTTCATAATAAGAGACCACGGTTGTTCTCCCCCGGGCCTGATCTCTGGTCTCAGCCAATTCGGGTATCGGAGAACATGTGGGCACATCGATCACAAGTCGTTCTTCCAAGACTGGTAAGGCGCGAATGCTCGGTACGCGTTCGAGGCGAGCCTTCTCTTTCTTTTGGATGGCCGTCTTGTTAAGTATCGCAGTCTTGCTGGCGATCGTAGCGACCCTGCAATATCGCTCAAGCACCGAAATCAAAAATGCTGAGCAAGCTCGCGTGGGGACCGACCTCGAGTCGGTAATGATCAAGTGGCATCTGGACTTCTATGGTGAATTTTCGACGGTATGTGTCGCCTTGCAAATCGGACCGGATTCAGGCGAACGGGATAGCTGGGAAGACTATCTGCATCGCTACGCCCATTGGAGCAATGCAGCGAACCGCGACGATTCCCTCAACAACCTCTATCAGAATCGAGATCTCGTAAAAGACATCTACATTTGGGAAACGAGCCGACACCCGAGCCCCAGGTTGCTCCGTCTCAACGCGGCCCAAAACAAAATCGAGAGCTCGGCCATGCCTCCAGCCCTCGAGGTTCTGCTGACTCACCTGCAGAGGAACTCCTCGAGTTTGCGCGTCGCCTTGCACGCCTGGTCGGACCATCCCGCAAACGAGGCGAACTCGGAAAGTGAAGAACCACCCTCGCCTTCTCACCTTCTCCGAAGCAACGCGGAAACCGGCTGGCAGTTCGAAGAAAAAGTCCCGGCGCTCGTTCATCCAATCTTCCACTACAGTCACCACCGGGCGATCGACACCGAAACCCTGAGCAGCATCGATCCGGTCGATTGGGTCGTGGTGGTGCTCAACTTTAAAACGATTCAGGAGCGGGTTCTTCCCGGGCTCACGCAACGATATTTCAGTGGCCACCAGGGACTCGAATACAAAGTGGCGGTCATTGCTGCGGGGGCGTCCTCACATTTGCTGTACTCGTCCGACCCTGGGCTAGGTGCTCCGGACGTCAGTGCCTCCGATTCGGTGATGGCAATTTTTGGTCCGCCGCCCGAAAACACGGAGCGCGATCTTTGGCAGATTGAAAACCATAGGGCCTCTTTGAAAGGCAAAGATTGGCATCGGTTTTCGAGCCCTGTCTGGTTCCCGGTGATAGAACACACATCCGACGATGGACCGTGGCTGCTGGTTCTGCAAAACCGCAGAGGTCCCTTGAGCGCAATGGTGGACAGAGTTTGGCACCGGAATCTGCTCGCGGGTGGAGTTGTGCTCCTACTGCTCGCCGCCAGCATGGTGCTCGTCGTGGTGGCCAGTCAGCATGCACAAGCGCTTGCCAATCTGCAGATGGACTTCGTCGCATCGGTTTCTCACGAGCTGCGCACGCCCCTCGCTGTCATCCTTTCTGCCGGCGAAAACATTCGTGACGGCTTGGTGGACGGTCGGAAGATGATCATGCAGCAGGGGACCATCATCACGGAACAGGCCAATCAACTGATGGATCTTGTCGATCACGTTTTGCTCTTCGCTGCCAACGCGAAAGGCATCGGATACCCACCCCCTCGTCCGCTGGAAGTGTCGGAAATCGTTCGATCCGCGCTGCGCAACACAGGCGGACTGCTGCGCGAAGCGGGCTTTACGGTGCAGCAGGAAATACCGTCCGAGCTGCCCCGTGTTGCCGGTGATCTATCCACCCTCTCGCAATGCCTGGAAAACCTGATTGTGAATGCGGTCAAGTACGGCAATCGAGAGCGGTGGATCGGGCTTTCGGCCGGGATCGACAAACGTAGCAACGACAGGAAAGAACTGCGGATCAGCGTTGCAGACCACGGAGTCGGCATCAGTAGTTCGGACCTGTCGCAGATCTTCGAACCTTTTTATCGTTGTCCCGAGGCCATCGCTGCCCAGATTCATGGGACCGGACTGGGACTGTCGATTGCAAAGCGCATCGCAGAGGCGTTCGGAGGAAGGCTGTCGGTCACGAGTGAGGTGGGCGTGGGAAGCGTCTTCACGGTGCACTTGCCTGCCTGGGACGAAGCTCCGAAGTCACAGCCTGTGCACCCGCAACCCGTCGGAGACTCTCAAAGTGAATGAGCACATTCTCCTGATCGAGGACGAGCAAGCTTTGCGGTCCACCTTGAGCGTCCGGCTACGGAGTGAGGGCTACGTTGTCGACACGGCTGGCGACGGGGTGGAGGGCTTCGAGAAAGCAACGACTCGGCCATTCGACTTGATCATTCTGGATATCATGTTGCCTTATCGCAGCGGATTGGACATCTGTCGCGATATTCGACAGGCAGGGTTGGCGACTCCAATTCTGTTTCTGACGGCACGGCACCAGACGAGCGACAAGGTGCTCGGCCTCAAGCTCGGAGGTGATGACTACGTCACCAAACCATTCAAAGCCGTGGAACTTCTTGCGCGCATAGAGGTCTTATTGCGACGTGTACCAATCCGCTCCGGTCACGGTGTTCACCAGTTCGGTTCGATCCTTGTGGACCTTCGTCGAGCCGAAGTCACCCGGGATGACAAGCCTCTTTATCTTTCGGCTCGTGAATTTCAGCTTCTTCGCTACTTGATCGAACGAGCGGGAAACACCATTCCGCGCGTTGAACTCTTGCGCTCGGTTTGGGGATACGACAGCGGCACGTTGACGCGCACGGTCGACATGCATGTAGCCAGCCTGCGCGACAAACTGGAGGAAAATCCCCGGCATCCGGCGTTGATCGTCACCGTACCTGGGGTCGGATACAAGTTTGTGGGATCAAGGGGTGCATAGGGTCCCAGCGTGCGGCACGCGCGTTCTGATGCGACTCGGGAACCTGGCTGAGGTCAAAACGGAGGGAGCGGGCGGAAACAATGATTTTGTTTCAGGTTAAAGATTTGGTCCGCAACTGGGCGCTGACGGGGGCCCATGGTGGATGTGAGCTGTATTGTGAGCCGTGAGTTATACATAAAAAGGATGATTACTTTCTGTCGAAAGGCATCAACGTAAGACATTCATGATAATGGCTTTATCAAGTTCTTGTACACGATTGCCTCGTTCAGACGCCTGCACTACGGCTCGATGAGTTCGTAATGCGTCACGTGCGGTTCCAAGGAGAGGAGGAATTTCTCGTCTTCCGGATAGTAGACGGCCTTCCCGTAGTCGGGACCAGCGAAGGCTTTGATCGCCTCCCAGGAATCCCAGAGCGTGAGCAGGAGAAATTCACACTGGCCGTCGGCGACCCGGCGCAGGGTGTAGACCCCGCGGTTTCCGCGCGTAGAAGCATATTCTTTCAGGCCGGTCTGCTGAAGATACGCGTAGTAGGCGTCCTGATCAGATTCGCGAACGGTACCGCGCCAGATGCGGGCGATCATTTCGTCTCTCCTCCGGCAGCTGAACGCTCAGCGTCCGGCGATTCAGAACTTGCGTGGATGCGTGTCTCGTATACCGTCGGGAACACTTCTGAGCAATTGTCGGCCCGCACAAACCTGCGGACTAACTCCGAACGGGAAAAGTGCCCCAGGCTGAGAAGGCGGATCAGTTCGTTCTTTGAAAAGCTCTCCCAGTTATTTCGCCGGTTCCAGGGAAAGCAGGTCGCCTCGACCACCATATTAGCCAGGCCTTCTCGGGCTCCAGCCTCGATCTGCTGGCGCAGCCATCTCAGATACACCAGTTTTCTCTCGAGCAGATCCCGCGGATCCGCGCGAAATACCACGCCTGGGACGTCGGCGATATCGGCACGCAGGGTGTGGATATGGCCGTGTCCTTCGACCAGAACGTCGATCTCGAGCGCAAGGAGGCGTTCGAGGGTATCGATCCATCGCAGGCTGTCCACGTCCGGATTGGGGGTTGCGAAGTAGCTACCCATGAAGGCGTCGCCGGCGATCAGAACTCTCTCGGCGCGGTCGTAGAGGACGATGTGGTCGTCGCAGTGCCCGGGAGTGGGCAGCACTTCGAGCTCGCCATGGGCGGTCTTCAGGTGCTGGGCCAGGATTTCGAAAACAGGCTCCAGACGATCGGGCTGTCCGATAATTGCCGCTCGCACCCACGGCAAGCGCCCGGGAGACTGCAGCAACCGGGCGGTCGCGGCAGACAGATAATGGGGAACGCCCAGCCGGAGCGCAGCCCAGTTCAACTTGCCACCGTGTTCCTCGGGGTGATGGGTCGCCACCACGCACTGAATCGCACCGGATGGCAGTCTCCGGAGGTGGCGGGCAAGCGAACGGCGCATGCGGGGAGAGCCCGGATCAACCAGAACTCCGTCATAGACGATGGCGGTAAAGAGTTCCCCGAACAGTATGGGAACCACGTCGGAGGGAATGCCGCCGAGAAATGCGACCGACAACCTCCCCCCCAGGAAGTCGAAGCGCCGGCGGAAGGTGCGGAAATGCGCGACCCCCTGACAACCTAGTTCGTGCGCTCCGGCGCCCACGATCAGGGGGACGCGCAAGAGCAGTCCGATGAGATAGCAACTCCAGAAGGTGGCAAAGAAGGCCGTGCGCCGCACCTGCTCGGGGCGCGCGATACGGCAGGCGCCACCGCGGCACTTGCTCACGGCGTAACGGTTGCGCGCGACAAACCGGTAGCCGGCGATCCCGATCCAGCGGAAGGGCGGCACGCGACCCAGCCAACCGATCAGGAAAGTCGGCGGGAACAACCGCGCCAGAACAGCAACCCCATCCCAGCCGCGATAGACTTTTCCCGATGGGTCGATGACGTGGAGTTCTCGCAGACAGCCATCGAGCTGCAGGCCGGGATGGACCCGTGCGAGCGTTTCTGCCTCGATCGGCACGGCGGTGGCTTGGTGCTTAGGGTCGAGCAGGCGAAGCCAGGAAACACACGCCTGGCATATCTCGCACTGGCCGTCGTAGAGGGCGACGTATCGGTCCCGAAGGTTTGCGGGATGGGCAGGGACTTCCTGTGGGGCGGCCGGCGACGCTGTGGGTACGACGGTTTGTGGTGGCGTCGCCATGAGAGTGCGGAACCGGCCGATGCGATTGTTTCAGAGAGCAGGCGGTCCGTGCCAGCGTTTTTGGTCTCCGGGGGCGTTTGCCCGCGGCGTCTTCTTTCGAACACCCAACGCAATCGTTAGAACAAGGCGCTCAGAGCGGCCAACAAGCAGAACAAAATAATCGCCTGGCTGGCGTGGTTTGCGGGTGTGGCGATCGAGGCACAGGACAGACGATTGCACTGGTAGGAGTTTCTAATCGATAAAGCGAAGGCTTTGGACTCTTACGCAGTCACAGCAGCGGACGGTGCCAGCACCGACGTCCAGCCGAATGTGGCCACGGCTCTTCGCTCACCCTTCCACTTTACCCATCGGGCGGCGCTACACAGCCCCGATCTTTCGGGGTGCCGCTGTCGACATCACTTTCGTTTGCCGTTGGGTCCGAGTGCCCTGAGGTTACCTGAGACTGGCGCCCAACAATGGAGCCGCAATGTGCCTCAATCTGTGCGAGATCTTTCTCGCTTTGCCCAGTTTGGAATCGTTTTCCGCAGCCTCGACTAACCGAACGCGGATCTTGGCGAGAGCTTCGTCTGTCTCGTCAGCAAGAAGCGGAGCTGCTGTAGTAAGCGCCTCTCTCAGGTGGCTGACCGTCTGAGCTCCCCGCTCCATGCGAACGGCAGACCCTGCAGGAGGTTTAGATCTGGCGTCGGTTTCGTCAACTAGCAAGGGAGTCACCGAACGCAGTGCCTCAACTTCTCGGCGAACCCGCTCAATATCGTCTTCTTTCTCTCTCATCACTTCGTAAATGTCTCGCACATTGCCCTCCTCTGGGGAACGCAACCGCACAAGTACTGCTACCAGAAGGGCTGATCACCATTCGAGTCGCTCCTGCTCTACCGACAGGCTGGTTGATCAGTTACCGTGCGACTGCCGTTTCGATTGTCACATGGTCGAACCATCCATCGAGACACGAAGGGGCAACTCCACAACATGTTCTCGTCCAAAGAAGAACGGCGAATCCTCAGCCTTCTGCAAACATTTTGAGGTAGCAAGAACAGAGACAATGGGCCGGAGCGCCTTATTGACTCAGGGTTTGGGGCGGCGACGATGAGGGAGGAAAGCGCGCCATGGGGCCATCCCGATTCCCGGCGCTGCGAATTACTACGACCGGTAGCTTCTCCAGCCTGGCGAAGCACCTCAGCTTCGACACTCTGCTGAGCAGGCGCGTTTGGGAACGGCCCAGCGGCTCGTTCGGGCACGCGATGCCACACAATGAGGCCTACCACGGGATCCCGGAACGCATTACACGTATTCGCCGCGGGAGTTCAGTCCCCTTCGTTGATACCCGAACTGCTTAGGCAAAAGATCCGCATCGAAGTAGCAGCCATCCCCGTTCGAAGCCTAAGCCAATTTGGGCCTGCCACGAACTGGCTACAACGCAGTGCTCTGCAATCTTTATCGAGATGGAAATGACAGTGTTGGGCTCCATACCGGTGCCGGAAATGGAGTCTGCAATCGCCTCTGTCATCATCGCGCCTAACCAACACCCCAGTGCTGCTGGTTTAGGAAAAACGACCTCCCAGGCCTTTTCACCAACAATCGCGCTCGAGACTCAAGGCGAACAGTTCTCAGCTACTGTGTCTCCAGTCATGGCTTTGCGCGCTCGCGATTCTCGGCGGTGGTTCCTGGTTTTCAGACGTGTCAAGTCTTAAGCGACTCTGCCCTGTTCCGATTCTTGATGGCGCGAAACCTCCACGGCGATCAACTCCTGTCGTCGGTGCATGGAGAAGTAAGCAAGGAGCAAGGTCAGCATCAGGACGCCGAGCACCACCATCAGAACAGCAAAATGCCCCAGGGTACGGACCGGTGCCAGTGCCTCCCGCTCATCCTGACTCACTAGGATTAGCCAGCTCAGGTTGGGGTAGCTGTGCTTGAGCCCGGCATCCGCGAAACCAACAAGACGGTTCCCATTCTTCAACGCGGCTGCGGTGTAGCCGGTCTCACGGCCTTCCAGCGTGCCGAGTGCGTCGTGCACAGCTGAAAATTCCTCCGCCTTCAGTTTCAACTCCGGGGTGACATTGGGAGCGCTGAGAACGGTGCCGTCGTCCTTTACAAGAAGGATACGCCCGGTTTGGCCGACGTGCTGTTGGTTCAGGATGGAAAAGAGGCGCGAAATGTCTACCAGCGCACTGACGACCCCGACAAACCTTCCTGAACTCTCTTGGAGAACGGGAACATCGATCTCGACGTAATTCAATCGGTTACGCTCATCGTATCGGACATCCGTCACGTTCACCGTGCCCTTGCCTTGGGAGACGGGTTGCCAATACTCTCTGTCCGCTTGCGAATAGTGCAGGGGTTTATCAGTCGCCGCTACCGTGGCTCCAGTCTCGTCCGCCACAATGATCTTGAGCAACCGCGGATTTAGCGTACGTTGATGCTGCAACCAGCCAGAAGCCCGCGACGACAACACTTCCTTGACGAGCGAATCGCCTTCCGGAGTGTCCCATTCGTGCTCGAACTTCTGGATACGAGCAGCGATCGCTTCTTCGCCCATGTGCTCATGGGAGCGGTTGGCTACATTAATTGCGTCCAGAACAGTTCTTTCCGCTGCAACCGCACTCACATCGCCAACGCGATCGGTCATGAATTGGGAAGCCACGGCGCTGTCGGCCTGGGCGATGGTTTTGAAATGTGCACTGGTGTTTTGTTGGAGATTGGTGTCGCTATTGGAAGTGAGATAGAGCCCAACAATGCTCAGTGGGACAATCACCACGATCAGCCCGGTCAGCAACTTTTGTAAGGAGACTTGGACATCGAACGGCACGAACGCCCCCCTTCCGGTGGAGGTAGCTGGCCCCAAGGCGACTCGGCTGAGTCTCAGGTTGCGAGACGGGAGCCTCCACGACAACCTTGAATCATAGGGCGATACCTCGACATATTACCCCGCGTCGCTCTCTGGGGCAATGTTGGCATACCGCTTGACCGTCCTATCGAAAAGGGAGTCCAAGCAGCAGCCACAGACTTTTTGCAGTTTTCAAGAGCTGGGACCGCGCGATCGCCTCTCGCAAGCCTTTGTCAAGGAGGATCAGCTGGGGCGTACCATCGAGACGCCTCACGGCTCAGTCGTCCACCTGGATCTGCGCCACTTGAGCGAGAAGACCATCAATACAAAACTCCCCTTCGTGCCGGAACTGTGCCTCAAGTACCAAAACATCGATCCGGTCCGCGACCTTATCCCTGACCTCATGCAGTTTGGCTTGGCTCACGTGTTCGTCCGAGCGGGAGGGCTGAATTCCAATACCGTGGATTTTGACGTGCCGGCGCAATAGAACTTTTCCGGGCTAGAACCCGGAACTTCCCGCCACGCTGCTGTTCGCAGCACTGTCTGCTCCGGGACTGCCCGGGTGTAGATGTTCGTGGTGCTCTGGAAGGTTGAGTGCCCAGCAACTCCTAAAATCCTCCCCCATCCCCTTTTTCGACACTCAGCACGACCCGTTCCGGAAGGATCGCTCGAAAACTCGAATGGCCTGGAAGTGTTGTGCCACCCGGCACGCGAAGGCCATTTCACTCGCCCGCGAACGAATTATGCTGATGGTAAGCAGTTCTGGGACACTGTTCAACGTGCGTCCCAGCGTCAAGCCCTCCCACGCGAGGAGTAGTTTCATGTTGGGCCGGACCCGGGGAAGCGTGTTGTTGATAGCCACTCTGACCGGCTGCGCTTCGCCATCCCGATTTGCGCCTTTTCTGCCTAACTTGAACATTCCAAACGAATGCGCAACCAGCATTCGTCTTATCGACTGCGCCCTGTCCGTTAGCCCTCCGCAGTGCCGTACCGCTGCCGTCACCTGTCGCAAGGGCTCCGAGCAATTGGGGGTGATGGTCAAATGAGATTCTTAGTGGGCTTCTTCGCCGGGTTGGTATGGTCGAACTGGATCGAGTATGCATATCATCGCTGGGCGATGCACTGGCCCAGCCTCTACCAGCCCGCCGCCATGCGTCACAGTTTGCATCATGCTGCGCCCTCCGATCCCCAGCACATCACAATGACATTCGGATTCTGGACTGCCATCTTTGTCACCAATGTTCTCGTCTTTGCTGTTCCCGACCACTTGCTCCACCTGCGAATGCTGGCAGGGGTAGCCGCTGCGTTTCTAACCTATATCGTAGTGGGAGTAGAGGTCCACCTGCGAACACACGACGGACGGTGGGTGCCGGGTCCCTGCAGGGCCCATCATTTGTCGCACCATCGTAGGCCACAGAAGAACTTCAACATTTTCCTGCCTCTCTTTGACTGGCTGCTCGGGTCTAAAAACGGATTTCGATTCACCGGTGTCGACAAGTCGGCCCATTCTTGACCTCCTAGGCCATTGCACCTGAGTAAGCGAGGCAGGGTATCCGATGCTGAGCGCCCTGATGTACCTCTTGTCCAGCTGGCCAGTGGACACTGGCCTCTGTGGTCTTTGATTCCTCCCCCCTTTCAGCAGTGGGACAAGTGTCTTCATCGTAGACAGACTGTCCTAGGGATTGTTGGACGCGAGGTCGAAGGCAGTGAAGGGAGATCTTGCGTTCCACGACAACAGATTGCACCACTGGCGCTCGGCTCAATAGGTGATACCCATATTGTGGTCAGACTGTCGCGGGTGCGAGTGACCGTAGTGAATGTACCTTTGTGATGATGCATTCTGCCTGGCGCCATCCTGTTTAGTGCAACAATGATGAAGAGACGCTCTTGGGCAATTCTCTTTTGCTGTACCTTGGCAAGGTAGGTATTAATGGTGGGACAAAACGCGGCGAGCCGACCAAAAAGCATAACGCACGAGGAGTTGCTTGACGCATTCCTTGAACACATCCCTGACCACATCTACTTTAAGGATCCCGAGAGTCGTTTCGTCCGGATCAGCCGGGCCTTGGCAATTCATTTCGGGCTGGCTGATTCCGCGGAGGCGGTGAACAAGACAGACTTCGACATGTTCACTGCGGAGCACGCGGAACAAGCGTTTGCTGATGAGCAGGAGATTATTCGTACCGGGCGGCCAGTCGTAGCCAAAGAAGAAAAGGAAACCTGGGCAGACGGGCGCGAGAGTTGGGCCTCTACCACCAAAATTCCGTTGCGCGATCGAGACGGCAACATCATCGGCACTGTCGGGATTTCCCGGGATGTAACAGAGCGCAGACGTGCTCAACAGGAACTCCAGGAGTACAAGACTCACCTTGAGGAACTGGTCGCGGCAAGAACGGCCGAGCTTACCCGAGCCAACGAGGCTTTGGCTTCTTCCAACGCAGAGCTTGAAAAATTTGCTTACGTCGCGTCTCACGACCTTCAAGAACCCTTGCGGATGGTGGCCAGCTATACGCAACTGTTGGCGCGTCGTTACAAGGGCAAGCTCGATGCAGATGCGGACGAATTCATCGGCTTTGCCGTGGATGGTGCGACCCGGATGCAACAGCTGATCCAAGACCTGTTGTCCTACTCTCGTCTTACCACCCAAGGAAGGCCGCTCGAACTCATCGGATGCCAAGACGCCTGCAACATAGCCATTGTGAATTTGGGTCAGTCCATCGGGGACTCAGGAGCGATCGTGAATGTCGGAGCCTTACCCGAAGTACGCGCAGACGCCACACAGCTTGCACAGTTGTTTCAGAACCTCATTGGCAATGCGATCAAATACCGAAACGAGCGTACGCCAGAGATCCAGGTGTATGCCAAAACCGAGGGCGAATACTGGGTCTTCTCTGTCCAGGACAACGGGATCGGCATTGAACCACAATATGCCGATCGCATCTTTGAGATGTTCCAGCGACTCCACACTCGCCTGGAATACTCGGGAACCGGTATCGGTCTGGCGATCTGTCGGAAGATTGTGGAGCGCCACGGAGGCAGGATTTGGGTGGAATCAAGGCCCGGGCAGGGATCAACCTTCTTGTTTACGATTCCCCGAGCGGAAAGGATGACACCATGAATTCCAGGACGATCGAAATTCTCCTCGTGGAAGACAATCCGGGGGACGCGCGTTTGACCCGGGAGGCCTTCAATGAGGGCAGATTGCTGAACAATCTCACAGTCGTTGGCGATGGGGTCGAGGCGCTCGCATATCTGCGCCAACAGGGGCAGTATGCGAAATCCGTGCGACCGGACTTGGTTTTACTTGATCTTAATTTGCCCAAGAAAGATGGCCGTGAGGTACTCGCGGAAATCAAGGAGGACGAGCAGCTAAAGATGATTCCTGTAGTGGTATTAACCACTTCCGCTGCTCAAGAGGACGTTGCACGTGCTTACGGCAGTCACGCCAACTGCTACATCACGAAACCGGTGGACCTTGATCAGTTTTTACGAGTGGCGCAGTCCATTGAAAACTTCTGGCTGTCTCTCGTCAGGCTGCCCTCGTAAAATGAATTCCGACAAGTCAAGGTCTATCACTAAGATTTTGCTCGTGGAAGACAACCCGGGAGACCTGCGGTTGGTACAAGAGGCTTTCCGAGAGATTGCCGATCTTCACTCCGAGATTATTCATTGCGAAACCCTCACGCAGGCCCTCGAATCTCTTGAGGGCAGCAAGCCGGACGTTGCCTTGATTGACCTAGGACTGCCGGATGCCCAGGGTCTAGAAGCTGTGCGCCGGATCTATAGCGTTGCGCCGTCGGTGCCCATTGTCGTCCTGACCGTGCTAAACGATGAGAGTTTAGGAATGCAAGCTCTGAAGGAGGGCGCGCAGGACTATCTCATCAAGACGCATATTGACTGGAGAACAATCTGGCGTGCACTCTGTTACGCCATCGAGCGTCAGCGTGTGCAGGTAGAGCTCTTCAACCTTTCGTTCAATGATGATTTAACGGGACTCTACAACCGGAGGGGATTCCTCACTTTGACGCAGCATCAAGTAAAGCTGGCGTATCGAACTGGAAAACCTTTCTTGGTCGCGTTTATCGACTTGGACGGTATGAAGCAAATTAATGATACCTTTGGCCATCAGGAGGGCAACCACGCACTGGTGGAGACTGCCAATATCCTTAGAGACTCCTTTCGGCAGTGCGACATCCTGGCACGCCTGGGAGGAGACGAATTCGCGGTGTTTGTGGCTGATGCAACCGAAGATAACGCTAACACGGTCAAGTACCGCGTGCTGCAGAAACTAGAGCTCTGCAATACGGATCCAAGTCGACGCTACCGGCTCTCTTTCAGCGTAGGCATCGTTGCTGCCAACAGCAGCCAGAAGTGCAACATTGAAGAGATATTGGTGCAAGCAGACGCGGCCATGTACCAACAAAAGCAGACCAAAGTCCTCTCCCGCAGGCCGGTTACCGAACCGGCGTAGATTACAGATCAGATCGCCGTCAGCACTGGCCCGTCGGCTTGAGCCAACCTGATTTTCAGGGACCTACAAAGGGGAACCTGGCGATACGCCAAGCCATGCTGACTCAAGGCTGAGCAAGCGGGGCTTGCGGTGTTCCGGGCGATTGCACCGACGGCGGCTCGAGCCGGTTGAGGTTTTCCCGTTTCCACCGCATGGCGGCCGTGATGCGCGTGCGTCCGCCGGGATGGTCGAAGAAGAGGAATTCTTCAACCGGACCGGGATCAAGTTTTCGATAGTCACCAAGTTTCAGATCGATGGCGGCTTCGCCATCCGGCTGCCGGGCCGCGTTGAGACCGAAGATATCCGCCTCGTATTCCTGGGTGCGGGTCCAGGTGTTGCTCAGCGGGGTGGTGACAAAGAAGAAAATGGATAACAGCAACGCCGCCAGGGGAAGCACCGCGACATCCGTGATGCCCCGGATCTGCCACCGCTCTCCCCAGCGCGCGAGGGACCAGTTCAAACTCCAATGGAGAAACGCAAAGGCTCCCAGGAATAGGACTCCGAAGAACAGGATGTCTTTATAGATATGGTGCAAGACGTAGTGACCCATCTCGTGGCCCATCGTCGTCTGAATTTCTTCGGGGGTGCAGCGCTTCAGCAGGTTGTCGTTGAGCGTGATGCGCTCAGTGCCCAAGAATCCACTGACGTTGGCACTGACGCGCGTGGACTGGCGGGAAGCGTCGTCCTCATAGACGTCAGCCGCGGGAATGCCATTGGCGCGCGCCATGCTGAGAATGGGGTCCTTTATCCTGGGATCGTTCAGTTTCGTGTAGGTGTTGAACAAGGGCGCAATATAGACAGGGGCGATGAGCGCCGTAATGGCTAGCAGGATCACGCTGGCGATCGCTCCCCATACCCACCACCGCGCGCCCAGGCGGCGAACGATTGCGAACAGAACCATGACCGCGACCGCGCCCAGTACCGCGGTGACCGCCAGCCCGACGATCTGATCGCGGAACCACGGTCCGAAGGTCTGCGTCGAGAGTCCGTAGTAGTGCTCCCGAACATATCCCTCGTACAGGGTGAGCGGAAACTGGAGGATGGACGTGACGAGAAGAAAGGGAACGAAGTACAAAAGCGTCTGGAGATTCTTGCGGGCGGTCAAGCGCTCCGCCCACTCACGGATGCGAGCCGAAAAACGGCTCTGCAACAGCCCGAGCATAATCGCGGCGCTCACCAGGAAGTCCCAAAGTTGCAGCCAGTATCCACCCTCAAAATAGGCGTCGGAACGGGCTTTCTTGTCGGCGGGCACGGTGGCCAACCAGGCGTCGGTGGCGGCTTTAACGTCGAAGTGTAGGCTGGGACGGGCCGCCGCAGGAACGTCCAGGACAGGAACTGGTGTCGGCGATATTTCTGCGAGGCCAGAGAAGGTGCACGCCAAGAATGCGAAAAACAGGACGAGGTAGCGAAAGGCTGTTGCCATCGATGGCTCCAGGAGAGTTTGACTGAGATCGTCGAAAGGATGGGGAAAGATAACACAGCATCCAAAGCAACGCGGTGACGCTTCCGACCCAACCCGCGCTTCGAACACAAAAGAAAACGCCCCCGCTCGGGAGGGCGTCCGTGCCAACATTTTCCTACTTCCTACCAGACAAAGCTCAGCTGCCTGGGTGCGTGGCTTACTGTCTGCGGCCGTTGTGTTTCTTGTTGTAGATCTGGTTCGAGACGCGGTTCTGCTGGCGATTGACCTGGGCGCGCTCTTGCGGGGTCAGCTTGCCACCGTTGGCGGCACGGTCGTTGCGGACTTCCCGGTTGATTCCCGCCTCTTTGTGTTCGAGGTTTGAGGCTTCGCCCGCCGTTAACTGGCCGCTCTTGATGCCTTGCGCGATGCGGTCCTGCTGGTTCTCGGCACGCTTGCCGACTTCGCTCTTCGGGTTGGTGTTCTGGACGGCAGCGTTGTGCTTGTCCCGGTAGATCTGGTTGGAGAGCTGGTTCTGCTGCTGGTTGAGGACTTTGCGATCGGCGCCCGTCAGTTTGCCGTTGTCCTCGGTGCGCATCAGGTGCTCTTCCTTGTTGAGGTTCGATTCCTTCTTCTCGAGGTTGGCGGTTTCGCCCGCGGTAAGCTGTCCGCTGGCCACTCCGTTCGCAATGCGGTCCTGCTGATTTTCTTTGCGTTGGTTGATGGTCGCGGGCGGGTTGGCGGGCGGGTTGGCCGGCGGGTTCGAGTTTTGAGCGACCGCGGGCAACATCGTGACCGCCAGCGCTGCGCTGCACAGAGCAATGCGTGTATTGATCTTCATGGATATCTCCTCTGCCGATCTTCTGAATTGCGACCGGCCTATCCGCTCAGGGGCTTGAACACTGGGGAGCGGTGAATGTTGCGCGAGAGATAAGGCCTGAAGAGTCAGCAGGTTCGAAGCAATGAATCCGCGGCTCGCCGTGTCTGACCCCAGCCAGACGGGTCTAGCCCGGTCTCTACCGATCAGGATTAGCGGGGCCTGGTTACAGGCCGGCTTCGATGCGGGAGCGCGGGTCCAGGAGGTCGCGCAAGGCGTCTCCGATGAAATTGAACGATAACACGGCGAGCATCACGGCGACCGCCGGGAACAGCACGAGGTGCGGGGCGTCGAAGAGGTGGGCGCGCGCGTCGTTCAGCATGGCGCCCCAGCTGGCGGTGGGCGGGGGAACACCGAGCCCGAGGAAGCTCATGGTGGCTTCAGCAAGGATCGCGCCCGCCATACCGATGGCAGCCTGCACAATGACGGGCTGAATGATGTTGGGAAGAATGTGGCGGACGATGACGCGGGCGTCAGTGGCGCCGAGGGCGCGGGCGGCCTCGACGAATTCTTTTTCGCGCGTGGCGAGCACCTGGGCACGGACCAGGCGGGCGTAACCGACCCAGCCTCCAAGAGACAGCGCCAGCACTAGATTGAAGATGCCGGGGCCCCGGAAGGCCACAAAGGCGATCGCTAGCAGGATGCCGGGGAAGGAGAGGAAAGCATTCATCAGGACGATGTTGACGAAGCGGTCGATGCGTCCGCCGTAGTAACCGGCGATGGAGCCGATGACAAGACCGAGCGAGAGCGAGGCCAGCACCACGCAGCTGCCGACCAGCATCGAGATGCGCGCGCCATAGATCAGGCGCGAGCAGATGTCGCGTCCCAGTTCATCGGTGCCGCACCAGTGGGAGGCGCCGGGCCGCGTGAGCCGGGTGGGCAGATCGATGTGCGCAGGATCGTGCGGCGCGATCCAGGGAGCGAAGATCGCGCAGAGGACGAAGAGGATGACGAGCGCGACCCCGATGGCGGCTAGCGGGTTGTGGCGGGCGACACGGGCACTGCGGGCCAGTTGCCAGTCGTGAGTGGCCAGTTGCCAGTTGGTCGCCATCTGTCTCCAGCCTACTGCCGGATCCTCGGATTCACCGCCGAGTACAGCAAATCGGTCAGGAAATTTACCGCTACATAGGTCAGACCGATGGCCAGAATGCAGCCCTGAACCACGTAGTAATCGCGGTTGGAAATGGCGTCGATGGTGAGCCGTCCGATGCCGGGCCAGGAGAAGATTTTCTCGGTCACGATGGCGCCCGCGAGCAGCGCGCCGAATTGCAGGCCGAGCACGGTGATGACGGGAATCATGGCGTTGCGCAGGGCGTGTCGATAGACAACCGTCGTTTCGCTGAGGCCTTTGGCGCGGGCGGTGCGGATGTAGTCCTGGCTGAGTTCCTCGAGCATGGAGGTGCGCACCATGCGGGTGAGGATGGCGGCCAGCGCGCCGCCCATCGTGATCGCGGGCAGCACCAGGTTCGCGAACGTTCCGGAGCCTGAGACGGGCAGCCAGCCGAACTTGATGGAGAAAAGCAGGATGACAATCGGGCCGAGCGCGAAGATCCGGAAAGAAAAACCGAACAGACTGACGACGCTGATGACGCGGTCGTCCCAGCGATTGCGCTGCCGGGCCGAGCGGACGCCCGCGGGAATTGAAAGCAGAATCGCGACGATGAGTGCCGCAACCGTGAGCTGCAGCGTGTACGGATAACGCTGGGCCAGCAACCTGGTCACGCTCTGGTTGTAGCGGAGTGAGGTACCGAGATCGCCGTGCAGCACCCCCTTCCAGTAATTGAAGTACTGCTGCCCAAGCGGAAGATCGAGCCCGTAGGCGTGTCGCGCCGCTTGCAGGTCTGCCGCGGGTGCGCCCTCGCCGACCATCTGGGCGATGGGGTCTCCCGGGACGAGGTGGATCAGCAGAAAGACGAGCGAGACTACCAGCCAGATCACTGGCAGGGTGTAGAGCACGCGGTTTGCTAGATAGCGGAGCATCGGTCGTCAGTTGCGACTGGCCAGTCGGTGGTCGCTGGTCATGGGCCGTTGGTTAGATTAGCACTTGTCCCCACCTGAACGGCCTGGCGAGCCGAAAACATCGCATCCCCTGGCGGAGCCAATTGTCGGAATCGTGTCGCATGCCCGGGCTTCCATCCTGCAGTTGATTGAATTGGCGGCCGTCTTATAGGGTTGTGTGGGAGCTGACTCTTGGAAGTTTATCTGGTGGACGGTACCTACGAACTGTTTCGGCACTACTACGCACTGCCATCCGCGCGGGATAAGGACGGTCGCGAAGTGGCTGCCGTCCGCGGCGTGCTCGCGTCGGTGCTGGGGATGATGAAGGGCGGGACCACACACGTGGCGGTGGCGACCGATCACGTCATTGAATCCTTTCGCAACCAGTTGTGGCCAGGCTACAAGACCTCCGAAGGCGTCGAGCCTGATCTGTTGGCACAATTCCCTCTGCTCGAGGAGGTCCTTTCTGCTGCAGGTGTCGTGGTTTGGCCCATGGTGGAATTCGAGGCGGACGACGCTCTGGCTGCCGGAGCGATCGCGGCTGCTCGCGATGCGCGCGTGGAGCGCGTGATCATTTGCACGCCTGACAAAGACCTGGCGCAATGCGTTAGCAGCGCACGCGTTGTTCAACTGAGTCGTCGGACCGGCGTCACGATCGACGAGGTGGGAGTGGTGCAGAAGTTCGGCGTTTTACCCAGGTCGATTCCAGATTACCTCGCCCTGGTGGGCGATTCGGCAGATGGGTATCCGGGGTTGAAAGGCTGGGGTGCGAAATCGTCGGCCGCGGTGCTGGCCAAGTTCCTCCACCTGGAAGCCATCCCTGCGGACAGCCGCGAGTGGCACGTGAACGTCGCCAGTTCCGGCACGCTCGCACAGACTCTCAGCCGCGAGCGGGAACGGGCTCTGCTGTTTCGAACGCTGGCTACACTTCGGACCGACATCGTGCTGTTCGACAACGTCGACCAGTTGCGCTGGAGCGGACCTACTCCCGAATTTGCCGCGATCGCGGCACGGCTGGATGCAGCGGTTACAGAGGGCCGACGTGCGCCCCGCAAGAGCTAACGGAAGAACTGAAGTCTGCGATCCGATTGTTTCCGTCCGCCAATTCCAGTCCGCCGTCAGTAAACGCTCGTTTTTGGCGGTGTTGCCATCTCTAGATCGGGTAGCGGGCGAACGGGTTAACCTGTCAACCGTGGAGTTGGTCTGACGCTTACAAAGTAGAAAAGGACCCAGAGCAGGTTCTCTCCGGGTCGGTTCCTCGTTCACTGGGACAGCATTGGTTTGTGCTGTGCATGACGTCGAACTTAGTCTCAAGCGTCTTGCCTACCTGTGATCGTAATCACACATCGGTTACTTCGGTTACTTCGGTTTCTTGCGACTCCGGTCGGCAGTTGTCGGACACGAGCGTTACAGGTTCTGCGGCACAAGCGCAGGAACAATCCACTCGCTCAAGGGATGCAGTCCGCCACAGTCCACGCACTGCGTCGTCGGAAACTGGGCCGCGCAGTGGGGACAGACGGCCTGAGTTTGGAACGTGTCAAATGGCTGTTGGCACTGCCCACACTTCCAGAAGTTCCCGACGAGGGGTGCTGTTTTGCACTTCGGACATGCAAATCCAACGCGACGCTGCAACTTCTGCAAGCGCGACAAGGCTTGCGCATGTCGCAGTCCGCTCCAGCAATTCATGAGCATGAAGACCGAGAGAACTCCAAACCATGCGGAATGCATCCGCAGAGCCAAAATGATGAACCCGGCCACGCCCAGGAAGCCAAGGATCGTGGCTACCATCAGACTGCGGGCGCGTCCTATCACAAACCACAGCAGGGACCGAAGGATCTGACCGCCATCCAGCGGGTAGATTGGCAACATATTGAAAATCAGCAGCCAAAGGTTGATGAGCCAGATCGTCCGCAGCAACGCCTGAACATCGGGCATCGCCTCCGCCCACCCGGACCAGCGGCTTAATAAGCCGAGCCCGGATAGGACCGGAACCAGCACCACATTCACCAGCGGCCCCGCAGCTATGCTCCAGAGCGTAGCGCCTGGACGTGGGGGTGGGTGAACATAAGCCACTCCACCGAGCGGCCACAGCACGATCTCATTTGCCGTTCCCCCAACTTGGCGGCACGCCAGGGCGTGTCCGAACTCATGAAGCATCACAATCGAGAATAGCGCCAGATACTCCGCTACATTCCAGGTGAGGGAAGAATAGCGCCGGGTGTGACCGCTGATTTCATACGCAGCCACAAGAAACCAAGACAAATGCAGAAACAAATCAATTCCAGCGAAGCGAAAAAGGCGGATCGAACCTTGGCGGGCGCTCGGCATGTGGGCAGTTTACTTCATGCGGGGCTAAACGAGTCTGCGGAGTCGTGAGCGGTGATCAGAGAATGCGAGCCATCCGGCTGCGCGCGTTCACTCGTCGAAGGCAGGCTAAAGCGACACGGATTTCGGAGAGCTCGCACGTGGTTTTATTTTGTCTAGCAAACGTCGCGCCGTGGTCGCAAGCATCACAAGGCTAAACGGTTTCTGCAAATATGCGGTCGAGGGGTCCAAACCTTGTGTCGTCGCAGCATTGTCGCTGTACCGGACATGTAAACGACCTGGATTGCCGGCCGCTCCACTGCAATTTGTCTTGCCAGCTCTGTCCCTGTCAACCCGGGCATCACCGAGTCGGTTAGAAGGAGGCTGATCTCTCCGTTGTGAGTCGCGGAAATCTTTAACGCTTCGATCCCATCACCGGCCGGCAATACGTGATATCCCTTCGACTCAAGAAACTCACCGGTGGCAGCGCGAAGGGCAGCTTCGTCTTCGACGAACAGAATCGTCTCAGTACCCCTTGTCTCAATCTCCTCGACAGGAGCTGGTTCAGACTCGACGCCTGCATTCACCTGCGGGAAATACACTTTGAACGTCGTGCCCCTTCCGACTTCGCTATACACCCAGATATATCCCTTGCTTTGCTTGACGCTCCGAACCAAGGACTTCGACCACAGGCGTGGCAACGTGCGAACGCAGGCCGCATCAGCAATGATTGCGCACCAAGCCGAACACCGGCGACCCGCGCCCGCCTGGGCAGTCCGCTCTGCCAGCATCGAAACGGTGTGGTCGATACGGCGCTGACCGTTGTGGTCCACGCGGTTGGTCGCACACTTCCGAGGCCGGATGCATCGATGCAAGGCATAACGCCTGTTCGTGTCATCCCGGTGGGCCGAGTTCTTGGGTTGGACGAGTCAGCCGTGAGGAGTGCAACTTTGGAGCAGCAGAATCGGGTCGGGACATGGCGCCAGGGCGGCTTTGTCGAATCACGTTCCCATCCACGCTTCGACCTGGACGTCGAAATCAAGATTGATTCACGAACGGCCGGTCTACGGTCGGGTCGGACCGTGGAGATCGGTGAAGGCGGAATTTCAGCCATGCTGAAGATTAAGGTTCCGCTCGATGAGCTCGTTCAGCTGGAGTTCAGGGTTTCGCTCGGGTTCGTAGTGCTTCGTGCGCTCGGGCGCCACCGAAACGCTTTTCGCTACCGTTTCCAATTCCTCGAACCCGACCCCAGGACGCAAGAACTGATCAGGCGCACCTGCTCCGCGCTTGCCCTGTCCGCTCCTGTTTTCCTCAAGAAATGAGAGTGGGGAGCGGCACACCTCACAGTGCGTTGTAGTTTGGTGCGGGCGCGGCCAGCTCTCAATCCCCTGCCTGCTCCAGGGGCGCCGGCTCCAGGTTTTCGATCTTCACCTTGGCGATGCGGTGGCCTTCCATCTCTTCGACGGTGTAGCGGCGGCTTTCGAATTCGAAAGAGTCGCCGACGCGCGGGATCTTCTGCAGGCGCGAGAGGACGAATCCGGCCAGGGTCTCGAAGCCGGCGTCGCGGGGGAGGATCAACTGGTATTGCGACTCGAGGTCGCGGATATTCAGCGAGCCGTCGAGGGTGAGGGCCGTGTCTTCGTCGAGTGTGGGCTGCTCGCCGGCGGGAATATCGAATTCGTCCTCGATTTCGCCGACCAGCTGCTCGAGCACGTCTTCCACCGTGATCACCCCCGCGGTCGAGCCGAACTCGTCCACGACCACGGCGAGATGGCGCTTGCGCTGCTTGAACTCGGCCAGGAGGTCGGTCAGGGCTTTTGTTTCCGGGACGACCAGCACGTTGCGCATGACCTGGCTGACTTGCATCTTCGCGATGCGCGAGGTGACGGCCTGGTTCGTGCTCAGGCTGAGGCGGAGCCGCATCCAGCGCATAAGGTCTTTCGAATAGAGCACGCCGATGATGTGTTCGCGGCCGCGCTGCGGATCATAGACCGGCACGCGCGAGTGCTGCTCTTCGACCACCCGGGCTAGAGCCTCGTCGAGAGTGAGGTCTGCAGGGATGGAGAAAATGTCGGGGCGCGGGACCATGACTTCGCGGACCGTGATGCCATCCAGTTCCAGCGCGTTGTGGATCATCTCTTCCTGGAATTCGGGAATCTGGCCGACCTGGCGGCTGGCGGTAACGATGAGCTTGAGTTCGTCGGGGGAGTGGACCGAGCCCCGGCGGACCTCGCGCGAGCCGAACAGGCGCAGGACGAAGCCTCCGGATTTCCGCATGATGTAGAGGAACGGCTTCATCACGGTGAGGAAGACGTCCATGGGAGCCGCCACGGCGAGGGCAACCCGCTCGGCCTGTTGCAGGGCCAGTGTTTTGGGAACGAGCTCCCCGAGGATCACGTGCAGGTAGGTGATTAGCGTGAAGGTCAGAGCGATGGCGATGGTGTGCGAGTAGATGGGCGCGTGGGGCACGCGGCCGAGAATCGGCTCCATGATGTGCGCCAGGGTGGGCTCGCCGACCCAGCCGAGGGTCAGGCTGGTAAGCGTGATGCCGAGCTGGACGCCGTTGACGACCTCGTCGAGGTTCTGGTGGAGGCGCTGGACGGTGCGCGCGCCGATGCGATGCGCTTCGATGAGCTGTTGGATGCGCGTGTCGCGCACGCTCACCAGCGCGAATTCAGCGGCGGCGAAGAACGCGTTGGCTGCAACCAGAAGCAGGATCAGAAAGACCCGGAGCAGCACAAAAGCAATCATGGAAGGCTAATTTTAACATTCCAAAGGGCTAAAAGACGCCGGGACGGGGGCTTTGTGCGGCGAGCTCCGGGCTTCCGGCTCTTCCCAGCTCCAGGGGTCTAACGGTTGGAAACGGCGCCCGGGCTTCGTTGTATGCAGTCGGAAGTCCCCTGAAAATCCACAACTTGCTTGCTTTCTTTTCCTTGGCGTCGGGGTCTAACGGTAGACCGATGTTTTGTGAGTTGGACCATTCGGGGAAAACGCGGATGCAATTTTCTGAATCTGAGCATTGCACGGGAACAAATCCCGCCTGGACTGCGTAACATCAACTGCAGGACATCCAGGGCTCAGCTTTTCTCAGCGGCAGGAGGCAGATGTGAACGGCAACGGAAACGGCAACAATAAGAAGAAGCGACGCAGACGGATTACTTATATCGTCATTGGTGTGGTCGGCGTCCTGGTGCTGGCAGGCGCGGTGATCGCCGCCACGCGCGGCGGGACGAAAATCGATCCCTCGAAGCTGGCGAAAGTCGAGAAGGGTGACCTGGCCAAGAGCGTAGTAGCGACCGGGAAGGTTGAGCCCATCACCAAAGTCGAGATCAAGTCGAAGGCCAGCGGCATCGTGAAGAAGTTGTATATCGACGCCGGGGATCGTGTGAAGAAGGGCCAGCTGCTGGCCGAACTCGACAAGGAAGAGATCGAAGCGCACGTCGCACAGGCCAAGGCCCAGATGGAAGCGTCCCAGGCCAGCGCGAAAGCGACCGAGGCGGACCTGGAACGGGCGAAAGTGGATGCCGAAGGCGTGGATGTGCCCATGCTGAAGCGCGCCTATGACCGCTCGCAGGGAATGGCAAAGGAAGGCGTCGTCTCTGCGTCGGCGCTCGATGACGCGCAGAAAAATTACGAGCTTGCGCTGAACAAGCAGAACGTCGCCAAGGCGCAGTTGCAGGTTCTGAAGGCGAAGATTGGCCAGGCGCAGGCGCAGGTCTTGCAGGATCAGGCCAACCTGAAACAGCTCGAAGAGCAGTTGGGTTACACCAGCATCACGTCGCCGATCGACGGGATCATTCTGTCGCGCGATGTGGAAGTCGGGGATGCAGTGAGTTCGATCCTGGTGCTGGGCTCGTCGGCAACGCTGATCATGACCGAAGGCGACACCAGTGAGGTCTATGTCAAGGGCAAGGTCGACGAGAGCGATATCGGCAAGGTCTATATGAGCCAGCCGGCGCGCATCAAGGTGGAGTCGTTCAAGGACAAGACCTTCAACGGCAAAGTGACGAAGATCTCTCCGATGGGCGTTGAGAAGGATAACGTCACGACCTTTGAAGTGCGGGTTTCAATCAACAATCCCGGGGGCGAGCTGAAAGCAGCGATGACGGCAAACGCCGAGATCATCCTGGAAGAACACAAGAACGTGCTGCAGATCCCGGAAGGCGCGATCCTCTACGACAAGGACAAGAAGGCATCGGTAGAGGTGCCCGACGAGAAGGGCAAGGAAGGCAAGCGCAAGCTGGCCGTGAACATAGGGATTTCCAATGGCGCCAAGACCGAGGTCCTGGGTGGACTGAAGGAAGGCGACCAGGTGGTTCTGCAGTAAAAGTGTGGTTGAAGCCTCCGCCCGAGGATTTTCAACCCAACTTGGGGTGCAGACTTCGGTCTGCACCCCTTTTTGCGCGTTCGACAGCGCCCTGGAGTGTGGAGCTCAGGAAGAGAAGGGAGGCGCCGGGCCTGAAATGCGGATCGGCGGTGAAACGGGAGCGGTCACCAACGGAGCCGACTTTGTGCGACTTCTCTGGCCGAGGGTTCATCACATAACGACCATGGCTGAAACGCATGACCTTACCCGCTACGAGCGTGTGTTTGAACTGCCGAGCCGCGCTGGCAAAGTGGAACTGAAGGTCCAGCAGGGGGGCGCCGGGCGGTTCTACATCATCGCTACACTGCCGGCTGCGCCTGATTCGCGGGAGATCGTATTGTCGATCCCGACCGAACTGGCCGACTCCTTGAACAACGCAATTGGCAAGGCTGCTGACTATTCCGGGGAATGAAAACCGGGCCTTGGGTCCGGGTGTCAGGCCCTGAGACTTACGTCTTGGGTGCCAGGTCCCAGGAATTGGTTCACAGGTCGCTCTTGTCTGTCAGCCGGCGCCAAAGCGGGAATGCAGCGTATCGGCAGATTCCATGAAATGAACATTTTCCGGGCACTGTTCGTATAGTCCCTTGCGGGCGAAACGAAGCGGGTGGGCGTCCGTCTAAGTGATGGAAAAGACCTTCTCGTTGTCGGCGACCCAGCCCCTGGGACCTCCATGAGCCTGTACGAGATCTTCCGCCAGACGATCGCGACGTTTCGGGCGCACAAGATGCGGATTTTCCTCACCATGTTTGGAATCGTCTGGGGAATCTCTTCCGTCATTCTTCTGGTTGGTTTGGGGCGGGGTTTCAGCGCGGATCAAAAACGGCGTATGCAAACCCTGGGCAAGGACCTGGTCATCGTGTGGGGAGGCCGGACAAGCTCGCAGATCGGCGGCCTGGCGGCGGGGCGGGAGATCACGCTGACCATCGACGATGCCAGGTTGATCCGCAACGAGTGTTACCTGATCAAAAACGTCAGCCCGGAACTGCGGCGCACGATTCCGGAAGTGAGCCAGTTCAATTCGGCCAACCGGGGTGTGGTCGCGATCTGGCCTTCGTACCAGGATTTCCGGTCGCTGCTGCTGAGCGAGGGACGTCTGATCACCGACGACGACGAGCGCGATTCGAGCCGGGTGGTGATTCTGGGTTTTGCGGCCGCACGGCAGCTGTTTCCCGGACAACCGGCGATCGGGGCCACCATCCTGATCAAGAGCGTGCCCTACACCGTGATTGGAGTGCTCGCGGAAAAGAAGCAGAATTCCAACTACGACGGTCCCGACAACGACTACCTGTTTGCGCCCTACTCTTCAGTGGCTCGGGACTTCCCTCCTCCTGAGAAGAAGGGAATCGTGCGCGGCTATCTGAACAACATCGTGTTCGAGGTCGGGGATGCAGAGACGCACGAGGAAGCTGTGCTGCAGGTGCGGCGTACGCTCGGCCGCGTGCACCACTTCGAGGCGAAGGATAAAGACGCGCTGTTCATCTGGGACACGATGGAAGGCGCGAAGCTGGTGGAAAACATCTTCAACGTGGTGACGATTTTTTTCGGCTGCGTGGCGATTGTGACGCTCGGCCTGGGCGGCATCGGCGTCATGAACATCATGCTGGTCTCAGTGACGGAGCGGACCCGCGAGATCGGAGTGCGGAAGGCGATCGGGGCGACGCGCGGCGACATCCTGCGTCAGTTCTTCGCGGAGTCGGCGCTGCTCACGGCGGCCAGCGGGATTCTTGGCTTGACTCTCGGCATGGGGGCGTGTTTGGCGCTGTCGAATTTGCCCTTGCCTGATTTCGTTCCCCATCCGATCATTTCTCCGGTCTCGATCGTCGTTTCGGTCATTACGCTGTCGGTGATCACTTTGACTGCCGGAATGTATCCGGCACAACGGGCGGCAGACATGACTCCGGTGGAGTCGCTGCGCTACGAATGATTTTTCAACGAGGAGAATGCCCATGCGTCCTGCAATGCTGAAGTCCCTGGTGGTGATTTCGTGTCTCCTGTCTGGAACCGGAGTGGCGGTTGCGTCCTCAGAGCAGGGGCATTTCGAGAAAACGCTCGCGGTGAGTGGTGCAGTCGACCTCGAAGTGCTGACCCGCTCGGGCAATGTGACGGTTCATAACGGGCCCGCCGGCACGGTGTCGATCACCGGCCGGATTCACGTGGGGGATCGGTGGTTCACCGGCGGGAGGAAAGAAGAAGTCGAAGCAGTCGAAAAGAATCCTCCCATCACGCAGACCGGCAACAACGTGCGGATCGACTACATCAATTCCCGGGATATTTCGGTGGACTACGACATTACGGCGCCTGCCGACACCAAGGTGCGCACCAAGACCGGGTCAGGTGACGTGACAGCCGAAGGGATGAAGTCCGGTCTCGACGTCGAAACCGGTTCCGGGGACGTGCGCCTGCGCGACCTGGCAGGTGACCTCCGCATCCATACCGGCTCAGGCAACATCGATGCGAAGGGGGCCGCGGGGCCCTTTGAAGCGCGCGCGGGCAGCGGCGATATCCGCATTGAAGAGACCAGCAAGGGCGACGTGCGCGTGGAGACCGGCTCGGGCAACGTCGAAGTGCGCGGGATCGACGGTGGGCTTCGCGCGAGCACCGGCAGTGGCGACATCCAGATCGATGGAAGACCGACCAGCAACTGGGCAGTAAAGACAGGGTCGGGCAATACCGACCTTCGGCTGCCGAGCGAGGCTGCCTTCGACGTGGACCTTTCGACCAGTTCGGGAAGCATTGTCGTGGGACAGCCGGTGACAACGACCATCCAGGGCCGCGTGGAAGATGCCCACAAGACCATTCGCGGCAAGGTTCGTGGTGGCGGGCCCGAGATCGCGGTACATACCGGGTCCGGGGACATCCGGATCGATTGAGGACTGCCGATTGCGGTACACCTGAAGAGGCTGCGGAAAAAGGCGGATTCATGGTCCGCAGCCGCCGGAAGGCGCACTGGCTTGCACTGAAGATGGATTAAGGGCTCGAAACCATGTTTCTGAGGGAACTGATCTCGCAAGGATGGCAGGCGCTGATGCGGAACTGTCTGCGCTCAGTGCTCACGATGCTGGGCATCGTGTGGGGACTGGCGTCGGTCGTCATCCTGCTGGCCTACGGCCAGGGACTGGGCGGGAGCGTGCTGCACGCCTTCATGAACATGGGCAACAACGTCATGGTGATGTGGCCGGGTCAGACCAGCATGCAGGCAGGTGGCCAGCGCGCGGGCAAGAAAGTGAACTACGAATATGAGGATGTGGAAGCGGTGCGCGACCAGGTTCCCATCGTGCGCGCGGTGAGCGCCGAATCCACCAGCAGCTTCGGCTACAAGGTGGGCACGCGGGTGGTCTCGATCCAGACCCGCGGGGTTGAGCTTCCCTACGGACAGATGCGCAAGCTCGTTCTCGAAGATGGACGCTACTTCAATGAAGGCGACTTCGCCGATCACCGCAGGGTCGTGATCCTCGGCTACAGGGCCGTCCGAAAAGCGTTCCAGGGCGCGCCCGGCGTCGGGCAGGGGGTCAACATCGGCGGGCAGGAGTTCGAGGTCATCGGCGTCCTGCGCAACAAGATTCAGGACTCGATGTACCAGGGACCGGACAACGAAGACGGCTTCATTCCCTTCCCGGTGTTCCGCGATCTCAAGCAAGTTCGCGATCCGGACATGATCGTCATCCAGCCGCAGGCGCCCGAGCTGAACAAGAAGGCGCTGGCGGCGGTGCGCGAGGTGATTGCGCGGCGCCATCACTTCGATCCCAGGGATGACAAGGCCACACCCACGTGGGACACGATCGAAGACCGGGCGATGATCAACGCCTTCTCGATCGGTCTGCAGGCAGTGCTGGGGCTGATCGGCGCCGTCACTCTGGCGGTGGGCGGCGTGGGCGTGATGAACATCATGCTGGTCTCGGTGACCGAGCGCACGCGCGAGATCGGGCTGCGCAAGGCGCTGGGCGCGCGCCCGAGGCACATCCTGATCCAGTTCCTGCTGGAAGCGCTGGTGCTCACCTTCGCGGGCGGATTGATCGGAATGGCAGTGGCGGTCTTGCTCACGTGGATGATTCCGCCGATGCCGCTCTACAGCGACCTGTACAAGACGGCAAATCACGAAGGCGACATCTTCCTGCACGCTTCCGCCACCGTAATGATGGTGTCGTTCATCATTCTGTCGATGGTGGGGATTGTGTCGGGATTCTTTCCTGCTCTGAAGGCGGCGCGGATGGATCCGGTGGTGGCTCTGCACTACGAGTAGTGGGAACCGGAACCGCCCGAAGGTCTGCAAGCCCGCGTCGGCAGAAGGCTCTCGAGGGAAGGGATTGCGGGAACGTATTCCGTTTGTCTGGCGCCGCGACTTGCCGCCAGCAGTGGTACTTCAGTAACCAACCCGCGGTTACGGACTCGCCATTTTCTCGTGGGTCTTGCGGATGCTAATGTCAGTAGCGAACTCAGGATTGACCTCCCCGAATTTCAGCATCGAAACTGAGTTGTGACCGGGGACGCCGTTACGGCGGAACCCGCTGGAGAGGAATTCTGAATGCGTATTTCCCGGATTTTTGCAGGTCTTTTGCTGGCAGGGCTCGCAGTTTCCGCGCCTGCGGCGCTGGCGAATTCGAATAACGTTTCGATGACTTTTCTTGGACCTGCCGGCAACAACGCGGGCGGCGTTTATACCTATCCCTACAACTTTTCAATTAATGGCGGGGCTTCGACCGCGCTGATCTGCGACACCTTCAACAACGAGATCACCACGGGGGAGCACTGGACGGCCAACGTGTCGGGCCTGCTCAGCGGCAAGGGATTGTTCGGGAGTCAGTTGCTCGACTATAAGGCTGCAGCCGTGATCTTCCAATCTGTTCTGCAGGGCAACCTGAGTGCGACCACCGGGAATTTCGCCATTTGGGCCTTGTTCACGCCGGGCGTCAAAAGCAATCCGTTCTTCACGGGCAGCGGTGCCGGTTCGATCGACACCTGGGCACTGACGTATGCGGCCACTCTGCCCAATAGCGCGTTCAAGGGTTTCGTGCTGTACACGCCAATCGCCGGCACGCAGAGCCGGGGCGGCACTCCGCAAGAGTTTATCGGGTACAACCCGACCGCAGTCGTGCCTGAGCCGGGCACGCTTCTTTTGTTCGGAACCGGTCTGCTGGGGCTGGCCAGCATGATCCGCAGCAGGTTAGCTCGCAACCCGGAGTAGCTCGGTCCGGCTTCCTGTCGGCCGGGCTGCGCTTTTATCTTCATCCATTACCTCGGTGCCTTGACCCCTCTGGCCCCGCAGGTTACTTTCGTCCTTTGCGGCAGAAATCTGCGCCCGGGTAGACGTGTGTCCCGGAAGCGAGGGACCCTTGGCTCGAAAACCGATCATCACGCTGACTACCGACTTCGGACTCAACGATCATTTCATCGGAACCATGAAAGGCGTCATCCTGGGCATCGAGCCGGAGGCGCAGATCGTCGATCTCTGCCATGCCGTGCAGGCTTTTGATGTGCTGGATGGGGCGCTGACGATTTCGCAGGCCTATTCGTACTTCCCTTCCGGCACCGTGCACATGGTGATCGTGGATCCGGGTGTGGGCACGGCTCGGCGGCCGCTGATTGTCACCAGCGAACGGCATCTTTTTGTGGCGCCGGATAATGGCGTGCTGTCGCTGGTCTACCAACGCGAGCAGCGCCTGAGCGCGCGCCATGTCACGGCCCAGCACTACAACCTGCAGCCGGTCAGCAATACGTTTCATGCCCGGGACGTGTTTTCGCCGGTCGCGGCCTACCTGGCCAAAGGCGTCGATCCGGAGAAATTTGGGGAAGAAATCACAGATTTTGTGCGCTTCTCGGCGCCCAAGCCGAAAGCGGCGGACGAAAACACGCTGCGCGGCGTGGTGCTGAAAGTCGACCGCTTCGGAAATCTCATCACCAACATCACGCCGCAGGACGCTCCCATGCTCTTCACCGAGCAGCCGTCCGGCTTCAAGATCGTGGTCGGCCAGCGTGAGATCACCGAGATCAAGTCGGCCTACGCGCTGGGCGCTCCGGGAGAGGTGTTTGGCATCCTCGGCAGCATGGGGTACCTGGAGATCGCCGCGAACCGTGCCGCCGCCGCACAGGTTCTGGGGGTGGGCCGGGGAAGCGATGTGAACATCGTGCTGGGCGAAGCGGCCGCGGCTACCAACGGGCAGTAGGAATTTGAAGCGCGACTGGCTGCGTTATCCGGTTTTCGGCTTGGGGTGTGCGTAGCGCTCCATTTCTCCCGTCCACTTCAGGAAGCGCCACAGGTTGTGCCGTTCGCGCCAGCTGAATTCCCAGAACTCCAGGAAACCAATCTGGGTCATCTTGACGCCGGTAAAGGTCTCGATGCGCCACAGCAGGTAGGGACTGCGCCAGGGCGTGAGGTGATGGCCCCGGGTTGCGTTCCACAGAAAACGAAAAATATGGCGCATGGATTCTGCCGGTAGTATAGCGGTCGCGGGGCCGCCGGGGGCCGTGGAAAACGCGTGCTAGAATCGAGCTTCTACCGAGGGATTTCTGGTTTCATGTCCGACGAAAAGGCTCGTGCGGCGGCCGAGGAGCGCTACTACGCGGCGCTCGACCTGGTGGCCGAGGGCCATCATGAGCAGGCCGTGGATAAATACCAGCAGTCGCTCGCGGCCGACCCTGGCTTCACCGAAGCCATGCACGGACTGGCACGCGCCCTGCAGGACCTGAACCGGCTCGACGAAGCCATCGCGGTAGCCAACCGGATCGCCGAGATCGATCCCGACGACGTCCTCGCACACACCAGCCTGTCGGTGCTGTATCAGAAGAAGGGCATGATCCCGGAGGCTGAGGCCGAGGGGAACAAGGCCCGGGTTCTGGGGTGGAAGCAGCAGTTGAAAAAGAACGGGTCGTAGGTCCAAGTCTTAGGTCTTAGGTCCTAAGAACCTCTAACAAAACCTCTCCGGCTGCGATTTCTTATGCGGAGGATTCTTCTGTCGATTGCAACTAGGCGAAAACCGGGGTACGCTGGTTTTACCTCAAACGGAGCACAGTTTCCCTTTCGACGGCCTACTACCCCTGTTGAGGCAGGCCGACCCCGAAACACAAGCCAGCACGGTCTCCCTGGGCTCAGCTTTCAGCAGAAACGTGCTCGCAGCAGCGAACGTACGCACGTGAAACTGCTGCGTTGTCCACCAACGAAGGAGATGAAACATGTCGCTCATGAACCGTTTTTTCGCGGCTGCAGCATTGGTTGTGCTTAACCTTGCCATCGTGGCCAAGGCTGAGGACCAAGGAAATTGCTCGAACGGCAGTCTGCACGGCAACTTCGGTCTGCGTGCCACTGGAAGAACGCTTGCTGGCGGGGATATTATCGTTCTTGGTCGCTTCACATACGATGGAAAAGGGAACCTCACCGCAACACTGTTCAACCGACTTCCCAACGCCGCTAATGAAACGTTCACCATTACGGGTACCTATTCTGTAAGGTCGGACTGCACAGTGTCGGACGTTTGGCACCCGGACAACGGCGGGGCAGACAGCACGCACGAGTCGGTACTCGTCAATCAGGGGAGGGGGTTCTTCATTCTCAACACTACCGTGGGCGCGCCGGTGGTGATAAGCGGAGAGGCCAAGAGGCAGTAGGCTCGGCGAATGGCAGCCAGCGGCTGACCCCATTTGTCCCACCCCTGGGGATCTCTTTTTGCACTGAAGACGCTCGCTCTGTATCACCTGCAGGGCTCGAACTGGCTGGAAGCTCGGGACTTTGGGGCAATGAGGGTTTTGTTAGAGTCTCTAAGCTCTTTTTCAAGCTCGGACGCCCGGCTCGTGGCACCCGCCTGGACTCCCTTTTTTGTGAGGCCCACGACCTCGTACCTGGGACCTCCGGTTTTCACAGTTCGTATTTTTTCATCAGGTGCCGGAACGAGCGGTAGGAGATTCCCAGAACGTCGGCGGCCTTGGTCTGCACGCCGTGGGACTGGCTGAGCGAGGCTAACAGCAGGGATCGCTCGATCTGGGCTACATATTTCTCCATGTCGAGTCCCTCGGGCAGAATCGCGCCCCCAGAGACTTCGGGAACACCGGGCACGCCGGCAGAGGCCGCGGCGGCCTTGGCTTTCGGCCGTTCTGCAGGCAATTCCACGTGCAACTGATCGGTCGTTTCCAGCGCCACCGCTCGCTCGACCGTGTTCTCAAGCTGGCGCACGTTGCCCGGCCACTCGTAGTCGCACAGGCTGTTCAGGGAATACTGATCGACCTGCACGATGCTCTTGCCCGCCGCGGGCGCATATTTTTTCAGAAAGTGGTTCACGAGCAGCGGGATATCTTCACGGCGCTCGCGCAGCCCGGGAACGCGGATGGGGATCACGCTCAGCCGGTAGTAGAGATCTTCGCGGAAGGTGTTGTCGGTCACCTGCTTGTCGAGGTCCCGGTTGGTGGCGGCAATCACGCGCACGTCGATGGGAATTTCAGTGGCGCTGCCGACGGGTCGCACGGTCCGTTCCTGCAACACGCGCAGCAGCTTGACCTGCATGGCCAGGGTCATCTCCCCGATTTCGTCGAGGAAAATGGTGCCGCCGTCGGCCACTTCGAACAGGCCCCGCTTGTTCTGGTTGGCTCCCGTGAAGGCGCCCTTCACGTAGCCGAACAGCTCGCTTTCGAGCAGGGTCTCGGGAAACGCGCCGCAATTTACGGAGACGAACGGTTCGGTGACGCGGGGCGAACACACATGCACAGCGCGCGCCACCAGTTCCTTGCCGGTGCCACTCTCGCCATAGATCAGAATGGTGCTGCCCGTCGAAGCGACCGTGCGAATGGTCTGCTTCAGCTTCTCCATCGCGGGGCTGCCGCCGATAATGTTGTCCAGCGAGTTGCGGGAGGCCGCGTCGCGACGTAGGGCGAAGTTCTGCTTGCTGAGCGAAGCTTTCTCGAGCGTGCGCTTGATGGCCAGCTTGATTTCATCCACCAGCCCCGGACTCTTGCGAATGTAGTCGGAGGCGCCACCCGCTTTGACGGCCTGCACAGCAGCTTCGTAGTCATCGACGGCGGTGATCAGGATGACGGCGGACTCCGGAGAGGTTGAGTGGGCGTGACGGAGCACCTCGATGCCGTCGATGTTGGGCATCTTGATGTCGGTGATGATGACGTCGTACAACGCGCCGTCAATCTTGCGTTTGGCAGCTTCGCCCGAATTGACCGTCTCGACCTTGAGCCCCTCGCGGCGCAGCGCGATGTCCAGCATTTCGCAAATGGAGCGCTCGTCATCGCAAACCAGAATATTAGCCATGCGCTCTCCCTCCTGCCGCAGTCGCGCCGGAAACTTCCGCTTCCCGAGTTGCCAGGGGAAGCGCTTTCTTTCCTGCGCCCGCCGGGGCAGGCGGCCCAGCTCCGACCCCCAGGCGCCGGAGCCGCAGCACAAAGGTGGTGCCCTCTCCCAGGCGGGAGCGCGCCCAAACCTTGCCTTCGTGCGCCTGCACGATCTGGTACACAATCGCCAGACCCAGACCGGTTCCACCATCAAATCCGGACTGGAAGGGCTCGAAGATTTTCTCCGTCTGCTGCGGGCTCATGCCGTATCCGGTGTCGGCAAAATTAACCTGCCAGTCGTCTCCGCTCGGCTCGAGCGTGACGGTGAGCGTGCCACCGTTTTTCATCGCACGCACGGCGTTTTGACAGAAATTCCAGAAAACCTGCTTGAGCTTGTCGCCGTCGGCGAGCGCCAGGGCTGCGCGCACCTTGAAGTTGCGCTCGATATGGATGCCGGTCTTTTCGGCCACCATCCGATTCTCGAGCAGGGTAAGCGTATCTTCGAGCAGGGGCATGAGGTCGACCCGGTCGAAGCGATACTGCTTGCCGCGCGAGTACGCCAGGAAATCGGTGATGATGTTATTCAGGCGCTCTGATTCGCGCGTCACAATCTGCAGAAGCTGGCGCTGCTCGCCGGTCATCTCGGCTGCGCCCGAGAGCATGCTGACCGAACCGGCAATCGAGGTCAGGGGATTGCGGATCTCGTGGGCGATGGCGGCCGCCAGACGCCCCACGGCAGCCAGCCGGTCCTGCATGCGGACTTCGCGCTCCAGGCGCCGGATTTCGGTCAGATCGTCAAAGGTATACACGCGGCCCAGCTCGCCGCGTCCGGGCACCGTCAATGGGGAAACGATCACGCGAAAGGTCTTGCGGAAGTTGTTGGCGGGCTGAAAGCGCACTTCCCCGTGCATCCGCTCCGAGCCCACGTTGGGCAACGGATCGAGGAAAACCTCGTTCACCGATTTCCCCACCAGTTCGTTACCACAACCCAGCAGACGTTGGGCCGCCGTGTTCAGCAAGGTGATGCGACCGTCGAGACCGGTGGTGATCAGGCCGCCGCTGATAGCCTGAACGATGTTTTCGTGTAGGGCTTGCAGGCTCTCGAGCGCACCGCTGGTGTCCTTGAGCTGTACATCGACCTGGCGCAACTTGGTGGCGAGCAGCCCCGCGAGGTAAGCCACCGCCAGGTAGGCGAACAGGTTGACGAAGATGATCGCTTCCAGGACCTTCAGTTCCGGGTGGGTGGTGGCAAACGACGGCACCATCCCGTAGAAGTTCAGATCAAGGACGGCGCCGTAGAGGATGAAAGCCAGGGCGGCCGTGAGATAGGCCCAGACTTTGGGCAGCAGGATACAGGCGACAATGATGACCAGCGGGTAGAGAAAGTTGAGCGAACTGTCCCATCCGCCGGTGAAATGGACCACCAGGCTGACCAGCGCGAGGTCGGTCACGACTTGCAGCAGTGCCTGAATGCGGCGATCCTCCCAGAACGAGAGCAGCAACACATAGAACAGGGAGAGCGCATACCACAGCAACATGACGCTGACGAAGGAGCGCAGGGGCAGCGGGCTGTCCGCCAGGCGGGCAACCGCGAGCTCGATTCCCAGCAAGAATGTCAGGATGATGATACGGATCTTCACCAGCCACGCCAGCCAGTTCCGTTCATCGAAGGTCGATTGCATGCTTCAGCCCCGCTCCCGGACCCGGCTCGCATTCCCCGGAACGCGTGGAAGGGGAAAACTTGCGCGAGGCCACGGGAGGATCTTGCTTGTGATTGCCGGAAACGTCTCCGGTCATGCGGAAGGCCGGATCCCCGATGCGCCGGCCTCCCCGAAGGTGGTTGCTAACCCGCCAGTTTGGCGATCATCGAGAACAGCGGCAGGTAGAGAGAAATGACGATGCCACCGACCGATACGCCGAGGATGCCGATGATAGCCGGCTCGAGCATGGCCATCATGTCGCGGGTGGCGGCGTCGACCTCGTCTTCGTAGAAGTCGGCAATTTTCTGCAGCATGTTATCCATGGCGCCGGTGGCCTCGCCGACACCGATCATCTGGGTCACCATGTTGGGAAATACGCCGCTTTCCTTGAGGGGATCGACGATGGTGCGCCCTTCTTCGATCGCCTTGCGTACTTTCATCAGCGCCTCTTGCAGCACGGCGTTACCCGAGGTGCGGGCGGTAATCGCCAGCCCTTCGAGGATCGGTACGCCCGAGGTGATCAGCGTGCCGAGGGTCCGAGTGAAACGGGCAACCGCAATCTTGCGCAGCAGGCTTCCGAGAACCGGAATTTTCAGCAGCAGCTTGTCGGTATAGTACAGGCCCTGGGGATGCTTGCGGAGCTGCTTGATGCCATAGACAGCGGCCACGCCGCCCACGATGAAAAACCACCAGAAATGCCCCACGAAGGCGCTCAGTCCCATGACCATGCGGGTCGGCAATGGCAAGGCCACTCCCAGGCCGGCAAACAGGTTGGAAAAGATGGGGACGACCCACTTGAGCAGCGCGCCCACGATCAGCACCGCGATGCTGACCACGGACACGGGATAAATCATGGCAGACTTGACAGCCGCTCGCAGGCGAACAGCCTTTTCGACATAGAGCGCAAGGCGCTGCAGGATGACGTCCAGAATGCCGCCCGTCTCACCCGCCTCGATCATGTTGGTGCTGAGATCGTCGAAGACGTTGGGGAACTGGCGCATGGCGTTCGCCAGGGTCGCGCCACCCTCGACCGTGGTGCGGACCCCGTTGAGGGTTTTCTGGAAGGTCTGGTTTTCCTGGTTGGCCGCGAGAATCTCGAGGCACTGCACCAGCGGAAGGCCGGCGTCAATCATGACCGAGAACTGGCGAAAGAAAATCGCGATGTCCTTGGTCTTGACCTTGCCGGACCCGAACATGGGCAGGGAGAATTCCTTGCCCTTTTCCCGGACCGAGCCCGGCGTGATGCGCTCTTTGCGCAACTGTTGGAGAACAACTTCCTTGTTCGCGGCCGTGCGTTCGCCGGAGATTTTCTCTCCGGAAGAACTCTTCCCTGAAAATGTGAACACTGGCATGGTAAACCTCTCCTCGGTTCCCTACTCGCTTTCCGGTGCGCTGCTGACGCCTCCGGAGGATTTCTCTGCGGGCCTTTCGACACCCAGCCCGCCGGTTTGGCTAACGCTTTGCGGGAGCGGCCGCTTTCGCCATTCCCGGCGTGGCGCCCGGCCGGTTCATCAATCCGGCACCACGATTGATCATTTCCTGCAATTCGTCCTGATTGCTGGACCGCAACAGAGCGGTTTCCAGGGTGATCTGCTTCTGGAAGTACGCGGTCGCGAGCGACTGGTTAAAGGTCTGCATGCCGAACTTTTCCTGACCGGACTGCATGGCGGAGTAGATCTGGTGGATCTTGTCTTCGCGGATCAGGTTGCGGATGGCTGCGTTGGGCACCATGATTTCCATGCACATCGCACGGCCTTTGCCGTCAGCCTTGGGCAGCAAGCTTTGACACATGATGCCTTCGAGCACCAGCGAGAGCTGCGCCCGGATCTGGGGCTGCTGGTGAGCCGGAAAGACGTCGATGATACGGTTGATGGTCGACGACGCCGAGTTGGTGTGCAGCGTGCCGAAGGTCAAGTGGCCGGTCTCGGCAATACGCAGGGCGGACTCGATGGTTTCCAGGTCGCGCATTTCGCCGATCAGGACCACATCCGGATCTTCGCGGAGTGCGGCCCGCAGCGCGTCGCTGAAGCTCTTGGTATCGGCATGCAACTCGCGCTGGTTCACCAGGCAGTTCTTGTTCATGTGTACAAATTCGATCGGATCCTCAATGGTGAGGATGTGATCGTGGCGCTCGGTATTGATCTTGTCGATCATGGCCGCCAGCGTGGTTGACTTTCCCGATCCCGTGGGGCCTGTGACCAGCACCAGCCCGCGCGGCCGGTCGCACAACTTGCTGACCACCGCCGGCAGTCCCAGCTGGTTGAACGACTTGATCTCGAAGGGAATGACACGGAACACCGCCCCGGTCGCGCCCCGCTGGTTGAACAGGTTGGCGCGGAAGCGGGCCAGTCCCTTCAACCCGAACGAGAAGTCGAGCTCGAGATTCTCTTCGAAGCGGTGCTTCTGCGAATCCGTCATCACGCTGTAGGCGAGCTGCTTGGTCTCGGCCGGCGTCAACTGCGGCAGGTCGAGCGGGACCAGGTGTCCGTGCACGCGCACCTGGGGCGGTGAATTGGTGGTGATGTGGAGGTCGCTGCCTCCCATCTCCAGCATCCTTTTGAGCAGATCGCTTAACGAAAGCGCCATATTCTTCGTTCCTTCCCCTTATCCAAATGCTTCAGTGAATCGTTTCGCGGGCGACTTCCTCGAGTGTGGTCTGGCCCAGACTGACCTTGATCAGCCCGCTGCGCCGCAACGTGATCATGCCGCGCTCGATCGCCTTTTTCTTCAGTTCAAGGGCGGAAGCTCCGACCAGCACCAGTTCCCTGATTTCATCGTCCACTTCCATGACTTCGTAAAGACCCGTGCGGCCTTTGTAGCCGGTGTTGTTGCAAACTCCACATCCCTTGCCCTTCTGGATCTTGACCGTCTTGGCTTCCTCCGGCGAGTAGCCTTCTTCGATCAGGGTCTGGTACGGGACTTCAAACGCTTCGGTGCAGTCCTTGCAGATGCGGCGCACCAGGCGCTGCGCACAGATGAGGTGAACCGAAGTCGCCACCAGGAAGGGCTCGATGCCCATGTTCATGAGTCGCGTGATCGTCTCGGGCGCGCCATTGGTGTGCAGAGTGGAAAGCACCAGGTGCCCGGTGAGCGCGGCCTTGATCGCGATTTCGGCCGTTTCGAAGTCGCGGATCTCGCCCACCAGAATGATGTTGGGGTCCTGCCGGAGGAAGGCGCGCAGAGCAGCTGCGAAGTTTAGGCCGATCTGCTCCTTCATCTGGACCTGATTGACACCCCCCAACTGGAACTCGACCGGATCTTCGGCGGTCATGATGTTGGTGTCAGGCTGGTTGAGGCGGGCGATGGAGGAATAAAGCGTGTTGGTCTTGCCGGACCCGGTGGGCCCGGTCACCAGCACCATGCCGTACGGCTTCAGGATCGCTTTCTCGAACTTGACCAGGGACTCGGGCTCGAAACCGAGCTTGGTCATGTCGAGTCGCAGGTTCTCCTTGTCCAGCAACCGCATGACGATCTTTTCGCCCCACAGTGTGGGCAGCGTGCTGACGCGGAAATCGAGCTGCTTCTTCTTGCCGCCGATCGCCATCTTCAACATGATGCGGCCGTCCTGCGGCAGACGCTTCTCGCTGATGTCGAGTTTCGCCATGATCTTCAGGCGGGACGTGATGGCATCCTTGAGCTTGAGGGGCGGCGACATGATGCTCTGCAGAATGCCGTCAATGCGGAAGCGAACGCGGAATTCCTTTTCGTACGGCTCCATGTGAATGTCGCTGGCCCCGCGCTTGACGGCATCGGTCAGCACCAGGTTGACCAGCTTCACAATGGGAGCTTCGTCGGCGGCCTTCTCGAGCTCGCCGAGGTCCATCTCCTGCTCCTCGGCCTGCAACTCGACATCGGCATCGCCCATTTCGGTCATCGACTGCATGACCTGCTCCAGGTCTTCCTCTTTGCTGGAGCCGTAGGCTTTCTCGATCCCCGCCGTAATCGAACTCTCCGACGCCACCACCGGCTCGATGTTGAAGCCGGTCATGAACTTGATATCGTCCATGGCAAACACGTTGGTCGGGTCGACCATGGCGATGGTGAGCGACGCTCCGACGCGGCTCAGAGGCAGGATCTGGTAACGCTTGGCTGTCTCGAACGGAATCAGCTTGACGACAGCAGGATCGATTTCGAAATAAGAAAGATTGATCGCGGGCACGCCGTACTGGCGAGACAGGAAATTCGTGACGTCCTCGTCCGTGAGGAAGCCCAGCTTCACCAGGGCCGAGCCCAGGCGACAGCTGGTCTCCTTCTGGACCTTGGTTGCCTGCACCAACTGCTCTGGGGTAATGACCTTCTCTTTCACGAGAAGATCGCCCAGCCGTTGCGACATACGTTCGATCTCCTATCGATCGACAGACAAGTGGCGTTGAACTGCCTGGTTACTTACGCGAAAGCGCTTGTTTTCTTGGGGGGAGAAGCGCACCGTATTTCGCGTTGACATAAATTGTCAACGCAGATCGATTACTGCACCAGTAACTTAAGTACTTGACCCTTATGGGATGTTTTTGAACTTCGAATCCAAATGGCGGATATCACGCGTTCCTGAGCCTAAATGCTAGATTGTTGCGGGGAATCGTCTCCGAGGGACATGCACTTTCGTACAATGCAACGGCCCGCCCCCCGGGCATTTCGCCCGCAGCAGGAGCGCGGACGCCTTTGGTCAGCAGACGGTTACAAAATCGGTCTGATCATTGGCTGCGTCGCGCACCCCCGGATGCCCCGCACACGGCGGCAACCTCATGAATGAAGAACCCAACGGGCGTGCCTGGTGTCTCATTCCTGTGTTGCAGCATGGGTGGGTAGAGTGATGTAAAGGCTCGCCCCACCCGGCCCACGCACCCTGGTAGCAACCCGGAAGTCCGCCTCTGTTGGCTATAATGAGCGTCAGGCTTGGCGTCTTGGGGTCTGCGAACCAAGACCCGGGCCCTGAGCGCAGTGTCCAAACCAAAAACACTCCGGGACAAGGAATCGAGCCGCAAGAAGCTTCTTATACCGCTGGCGATCGGCATTGCCCTGTTGTTTGGAATCCTGCTTTCGCAGTCTTCCTTCGACCAGCCCGCGTTCCTGAACCCCGACAACAACCAGCAATTGCTGGTGTTCGCGGCCCTGTCGGCCCTGATCTTTTTGCTGTTTGTCGCACTCACGTTTGTCCTGTTCCGGAATTTGCTGAAGCTGTTTGCCGAGCGCCGGCTCGGAGTGCTGGGATCGAAGTTTCGCACCCGGCTGGTGGTGACGGGCCTGCTCCTCTCGTTTCTGCCCGTAATCGTAATGTTCTGGTTTGCCTACGGGCTGATGAACCGCACCATCGTCCTGTGGTTCTCGCGGCCGGTGCAGGAGGTACGTGAGGACACGCGTGCGATGGCCTCGCTGCTGGCGACCTATGCGCAGCAGAACGCCATCGCCGAGGCGGCTTCCATCGCTCATTCTTCCGATACTCAACACGCCTTCACCACTCACAACTTCTCGGCGCTGGAGAGCGAGTTTCAGCGCCACGAGGCGACTTTGCAGGGGGGCTTTGCCGTGGCCTTGCTGAAGGGCAACGAAGAAGCCAGCTTTCGAACACCTGCCCCCTGGGCCACGATGAGATCGAAGGCGGCGCTCGATCAGTTGTCCGGGCCCTCGCCCTCGCCGTTCATGTGGCAAACGACGGAGTACATTCTGGGCACCGCTCCCGTGGGCGACGACGGCCTGATCCTGATAGCCATGCCGCTGCCGGAGAAGTTCTCTGCCGCCGTCAAACAACTCGAAGCCAGCCAGAACCGCTACTTCGATCTCTACCGGCAAAGACGGCTGTTGCGCCGCACCTACATGAGCCTGCTTTTGCTGCTCACGGTGCTGGTTTTGTTTTCGACCACCTGGCTGGCCTTGTTCCTTTCAAAACTGGTTACCCGTCCGGTTGCGGCCCTGGCCGAGGCCACGCAGGAAATTTCGCGCGGCCGGCTCGACTACCGGGTCGAGGTCACCGCCGCCGACGAAATCGGCGATCTGGTGCGATCGTTCAATCGCATGGCGGAAGAGCTGGAATCCAGCCGTCATCAGATCGACGCCTCCAGCCGCGAGCTGAGTGTCGCCAACACCGCCCTCGAACAACGCCGCCGTCATATCGAGACCATCCTGGAGAGTATTCCGACCGGAGTGCTTTCGCTCGACGCGGGCCGCCGGATCACTCACGTCAATCACGCTCTGCTCCGGATGTTTGACCCCAACCGGCCACCGGACGTCAAGGCGTCGGGCATGATCACCGCGGAACTGGGGTCGGTTTTCCCGCCCGACGTGGTGGACGATCTCGTGGTACTGCTGCGCCGCGCCGACCGCATGGGCATCACGACCAGTCAACTGGAGATCACGCTCCCGCGCACCAACCTGAATGCCGCGCTTACCGTTGCCACCTTGCAGCACGAAGGTGAGCGCCTGGGATACGTGCTCATCTTCGAGGATCTATCCGACTTGTTGAAGGCGCAGAAGCAGGCGGCATGGCGCGAAGTAGCTCGCCGAGTGGCCCACGAGATCAAGAATCCCTTGACCCCGATCGCCCTGTCGGCGGAACGCATCCGACGCCACCTGGAGCGCGTCAGCGGTCCCGACGCCACCTCCCTGAAAGTAATTGACCAGTGCGCTGAAACCATCGCAGCCTCCGTGGACACAGTGCGCACGCTGGTCGACGAATTCTCGACCCTGGCCCGCTTCCCTGCATCGCGGCCTCATCCGGCGCACATCAATCCCATCGTGGAGAGCGCGCTCGGCATGTTCGACGGCCGGCTCGATGGCATCAGCCTGGAGACTCGACTCGCGCCCGACCTGCCCAACATCCTGGCAGACTCGGATGCGATCAAACGGGCCGTGGCGAACCTGGTCGACAATGCCGCAGAAGCAATGGAAGGAGCGCTGGTGCGGGAGATTCACGTGAGCACGAACCTGGTGACCAGTCGCGACGCGATCGAAATCGTGGTCGCCGACACCGGGCACGGCGTGACCCAGGAACTCAAGGAGAAGCTTTTCCTGCCCTACTTCTCCACCAAGAAACGCGGCACCGGCCTGGGCCTGGCGATCGTCAATCGCATTATCGAGGACCACCACGGATCGATCCGCGTGGAAGAGAACCGTCCGGTGGGCACGCGCTTTATCGTGGAACTGCCGCTCGCGCCTGACTCGGTCAACGCGCCCGCGACCCAGCATGCATAACATCCTGATCGTAGACGATGAATCCGGCATACGCGATTCCCTGAAAGGCGTGCTGGAAGATGAAGGCTACCAGGCCGGGGCGGCTGGCAGCGGCGAGGCCGGTCTCAGTCTTCTCGAAAAACGTGACTTCGACGTCGTGCTGCTCGACGTCTGGTTGCCCGGGATGGACGGCCTGGATACGCTGCAGAAAATCCGCGCGCTCGACAATCCTCCTGAAGTCATCATGATCTCGGGACACGGAACCATCGAGACGGCGGTGCGCGCCACCAAGCTTGGCGCCTACGACTTCCTCGAGAAGCCGCTTTCGATCGACCGCACTCTCAATCTCATCAAGCATGCCATCGACGCGAAGACGCTGCGCCGCGAGAACCGGGAACTGAAGCGTCAACTGCAGGCCAAGAGCGTGATTGCCGGCGACAGTGTTCCCATGAAGGCGCTGCGCCAGCAGGTCTCCATCATGGCCCCTACGAACGGCCGGGTGCTGATTTACGGGGAATCGGGCACTGGGAAAGAACTCGTAGCGCACGCCATCCACGCGCAGAGTCTGCGCAAGGAAGAGATGTTCATCGAAGTGAACTGCGCCGCGATTCCGGAAGACCTGATCGAGAGCGAACTCTTCGGGCATCGCCACGGCTCTTTTGCAGGAGCGACTTCGGAAAAAGAGGGTCAGTTTCAGAAAGCGAGCGGGGGCACGCTCTTCCTCGACGAAGTCGGGGATATGAGCCTGAAAACTCAGTCCAAAGTGTTGCGCACGCTCGACGAGCAACGCTTTACCCCGGTTGGCAGCGCCGACCCGATCACGGTCGACGTGCGCGTGATTGCCTCGACCAACAAGGATCTCGAAGAAGAGATTTCCAAGGGCAATTTTCGCGAGGACCTTTTCTACCGGCTGAACGTGATTCCCTTCTTTGTGCCTCCGCTGCGCGAGCGCAAGGAAGACATTCCGTTGCTGGCGCGGTATTTTCTGAAGGAATTTGCGGCGGCCTATGGAAAACGATCGCGCGAGATGACCGACGACGCGATCCAGACGCTGACCCGCTACGCCTGGCCGGGGAACGTGCGGGAACTGCGGAACGTAATCGAGCGCATCGTGATCATGAATCCGACCACCACGAAGTTTGAGCGCAAGCACCTGCCACCGTTGGTCTACCGCGACGGCAGCCGCCGCGCTGCCGGGACCGAGTTTTCCACCTTGCACCAGGCACGCGACGCCTACGAGCGTGATTACATCCTGAAGAAGCTCGACGAGAACCACGGCAATGTCAGCCGCACGGCCGAGATGCTGGGCCTGGAACGCAGCCACTTGTACCGCAAAATGAAGGCTCTGGGAATTGCAGCGAAGGAATAGAAGGCTCGAACACTGGACGCCTGCGGCGGAACCGTTCCCTGGTCAGCGCTTGAGCATGTGAATCTCTTTCCCGTTGTTCTTGAACTGAACTTCGTCCATCAGTTCGTTGATGAGAAAGATACCGCGTCCGTGGTTGGAGTAAATGTTCTGGCCGACAATCGGGTTGGGAATCGCCGTGGGATCGAATCCCGGACCAGGATCACGCACCACAATCAGCATGCCCCGGGTCTCGTCGCAGGCCACGTCACACTCTACGATCTTCTTCGGGTCACCCTTGGCACCATGCACCACCGCGTTGGCAAGCGCCTCGGTCAGGGCCAGTTCAATCGCGTCTTCTTTTCCGGTAGCACACTGGGTCTCGCGCACCACATTCATGATTCCCTGGACCACGGGGTCGATGGCGTTCTTGTCAGCCGCCAGCGA
>Ga0137396_10000030_pt1 | contig 46044 bp, 43 predicted proteins | sample czc16metaG_FD_108284 | JGI IMG/M metagenome (GOLD analysis project Ga0137396, IMG submission 108284) | Vadose zone soil microbial communities from Angelo Coast Range Reserve, California, USA - czcobulk3.16 metaG | ecosystem: Environmental > Terrestrial > Soil > Vadose zone | place: USA...
GCGATCCGCGCCCGCGCCTGCACGTTGGCGTAGAGCGGGATGGCGATGGCCGCCAGGATGCCGATGATCGCCACGACGATCATCAACTCGATCAAGGTGAAGCCGCGCTGGTTCCCTGCTGAGCACCGTCTCTTCGTCCACCACTGAATCATTGAGCCCTCCTCAAGGCTTATTTACTGCAAGTTTTTCGTTCTGGGGCTCCATACAGCAGCTTCCATGCCAGACCGACGGTCGGTTCGAAGCACTTGTTTCTTCGGGTCTTTCCAGTCTCGGCGCATCCGGAAATCGACCCGTTCTTGCCCTTCTTGGTCATCGCTGGTGACGAAATTCGTCATCATCGGCGAGCATCACGCGCCCGAGGTCGACCGGGCCGCGTATTTCTGGAGCTTGTAGCGGAGCTGGCGGAAGCTCACGCGGAGCAGCTCGGCCGCGCGCGTCTGCACACCGGCGGTTCGCGCGAGCGCGAGCTGGATATAGCGCTGCTCGATCTGGTCGAGTGTCGCCTCGAGGTCGAGCCCGCTCTCCGGAATCTCGACCGCGATGTCGAGGACGTCCGGGGGGCGCCGGAGGTCCGGCGGCAACGCATCCACGTCGAGCACCTCGCCGCTCCCGAGGACCAGCGCGCGCTCGATCACGTTCTGGAGCTCGCGGATGTTGCCTGGCCACCGATAGCTCTCGAGGACGGCGAGCGCCGCGGGCGTCACGTGACGCACGGACCGGTCGAGCTCCGCCGACCGACTCTTGATGAAGTGGGCCAGGAGCAGCGGGATGTCCTCGCGCCGCTCGCGCAGCGGCGGGATGTGGATCGGGATGACGTTGAGGCGGTAGAACAGATCCTCCCGAAGGATCCCCTCCTGCACGGCCTTCGCGACGTCGCGATTCGACGCCGCGATCAAGCGTGCGTCCACCTTGACGTCCTTCGTGTCGCCGACGCGACGGATCTCCCGCTCCTGGATCACGCGCAGCAGCTTCACCTGCAGCGACGGGGGGACCTCGGTGACCTCATCGAGGAAGAGGGTGCCGCCGTTGGCGGCCGAGAAGAGGCCCGGCGTGCTCGCGACCGCGCCCGTGAAAGCCCCCTTGACGTGACCGAAGAGCTCCGACTCCATCAGGGTCTCGGGGATCGCGCCGCAGTTGACCGAGACGAACGGGCCATTCCTCCGCGGGCTCTCCTCGTGGATGGCACGGGCGACCAGCTCCTTGCCGGTGCCGCTCTCGCCCGTGACGAGCACGGTGGAGAGGCTGTCGGCGGTCTTGCGGATCGTCTCGAAGATCTCGAGCATCTGGCGACTCCCGCCCACGAAGTTCTCGAAGCGTCGCTCTTGGCGGAGCTGCCTCTTGAGCGCCTGGTTCTCGTCCTGGAGCCGCTTGCGCTCCAGCGCGTTCGCAAGGACGAGCTTGATCTCGTCCATCTTGAACGGCTTGGTGATGTAGTCGTACGCGCCGAGCTTCATCGCCTCGACGGCCGTTTCCGTGGACGCGAACGCGGTGATGACGACCACGACCGTCTCCGGCGAGTGCTCCTTCGCCGCCCGGAGCACCGCGAGGCCGTCCACCTCCCGCATTCGGAGGTCGGTGATCACCAAATCGAACGCCTCGCGCGCGAGCGCCTCGATCGCCTGCCCGCCGCCCTCGACGACGACGACGTCGTGGCCCTCCTGCTTCAGCATGATCGCGAGGAGGTCGCGCATGCTGCGCTCGTCGTCCACCACGAGGACGCGGGTGTCAGGCATCACGGACGGGCAGGGTGACCGCGAACGTCGTGCCGAGGCCGGGCGTGCTGCGCAGGTCGATCTCGCCGCCGTGCTCCTGCACGATCCGGTGCACGAGCGCGAGCCCGAGACCGGTACCCTCGGGCTTTGTGGAGAAGAAGGGCTCGAACACGTGGGGGAGGTCGCCGGGTCCGATGCCGGTGCCGGTGTCGCTCACCCAGAGCTCCAGGGCGCGGCCGGGCGCCGCGGCGGCGCCGACGCGCAGCTCGCCCCCCTGGGGCATCGCGTCGACCGCGTTGAGACAGAGGTTCCAGACGACCTGCTTGAACTGCTGCGGATCGACCCGCCAGACGACCGGCGGCACGAACTCCCGCACGATCTTGAGGCTGCCGGGCTTGGTGCGGTGCTCGAGGAGCACGAGGGTCTCCTCCAGGCCGTCGGCGACATTGACGGTCTCGAGTGTCAGGGGAGCCGGGCGCGCGTACTCGAGGAAGTTCTTGATGATCTGGTTCAGCCGCTCGGACTCACGCATGACGATCTGCGAGAGGCGGTCACGCGCATCGCCGGCGGTGGTGGGGCCCGCCAGCACCTCGATCGCGCCCGTGAGCGAGGCCAGTGGGTTCCGGATCTCGTGCGCGATGTTCGCCGCCATCCGGCCGAGCGTCGCCAGCCGGTCGGCCTGGCGCATCCGGGCCTCGAGCTGGCGGATCGCCGAGAGGTCTTCGCAGGCCCCGATGAGCCCGAGCCGCGCGCCGTCGCCGGCGCGGAGCGCCGAGAAGGTGACCCGCACGGGCGTGGCGGCGCTGCCGGGCCTGCGCAGGGTGGTCTCGTGCAGCGAGGACATGCGCGGGTTGGCGTCGATGGCGGCCGCGATCGCGTCGAGCGCGATCGTCTCACCGAACAGCTCCGACCACGGGCGGCCGATGGCGTCGGCCGCGGGGCGGCCCGTGATCTCCTCGGCGGCGCGGTTGAACGCGGTGACACGGTGCTGGCGGTCGAGCGCGATGAGGCCGGTGCCGACCGACTGGAACACGAGATCCTTGAAGGCCTGCAGGTCGACGAGCTCGCGTCGTGTCGCGCGGAACCGCTCGGCGAGCCCCCCGGCGACGATGGCGACGACGAGGAAGGTGCCCGAGTTCATGAACATCGTCAGCAGCTCGAGTCCGCTGGTCTCCTCGGGCGCGTCGAAGAAGAAGCTTGTCGGGAGGACGTTGCGGGCCAGCACGACGCTGGTGTACAGCACGCTCGAGGCGGCGGCCATCACGAGCCCGCCGGTGCGCGACAGGAGCACGCATGCCCCGGTCACCGAGAGCACGTAGAGGAACGTGAAGATGGACCGCCCGCCGCCCGTCGCGGCCACGACCGCCGTGACGAGCACCACGTCCAGCAAGCAGAAGAGCCACGCGATATGGCGCGGCTCGCGGAGGGTGCCGAACAGGAGCAGGGCGGCGGACGATGCCACCGCCACCAGCAGGCTGAGCGCCAGCACGACAGGCTGCTCGCCCGGGATGAGATCGGACGGCAGGAGCGGCCCGAGGGCCAGGAGCAGCGCGGCGAGCCCGAGCCGCGCCCAGAAGAACCCCCGCAACAGCCCGTCGTTCGTGGGTGTCACTACTTCATCAACGTGACCAGCTTGAAGATCGGCAGGTACATCGCCACGACCAGACCGCCGACGACCACGCCCAGAAAGACGATCATCATCGGCTCGAGCAGCGACGTGAGCGCCGTGACCGCCGTGTCCACCTCGTCGTCGTAGAAGTCGGCGATCTTCTGCAGCATCTGATCGAGCGCGCCCGTGTTCTCGCCGACGCTGATCATGTGCACCACCATCGGCGGAAACACGGTGCTCCCGCGGAGCGGCTCCGAGAGGGTGCGGCCCGAGGTGACCGCGGTGCGCGCGCCCATCACCTCGCGCTCGACGACGCGGTTCCCGGCCGAGCGGGCGGTGATGAGCAGCCCTTCGAGGATCGGCACGCCGGACGAGATCAGCGTGCCCAGCGTCCGGGTGAACCGCGCGACCGCCACCTTGCGGATGAGCATGCCGACCACCGGGACCTTCAGGAGGAACGCGTCGATCACCTTGCTGCCCTGGTCGGTCCCGTAGTAACGCTTGATCCCGTAGACGACGCCCGCGCCCGCCAGCACCATCAGGATGATGTACCGTTGAATGAAGTCCGAGAGCCACATGACGATCTTCGTCGGCAGCGGGAGGTCCGCGCCCAACCCCTGGAACATCTTCGCGAAGGTCGGAATGACGAAGATCATCATGAAGATGATCACGAGGCACGCGACGCCGATGATCGTGACCGGGTAGACCATCGCGCCCTTGACCTTGCTCTTGAGCTTGGCGGCCTTCTCGATGTAGCCGGACAGGCGCTGCAGGACGACGTCGAGCACGCCGCCCGACTCGCCGACCTGGAGCATGTTCGTGAAGAGGTCGTCGAAGACCTTCGGGTACTTCCGAAACGACTCTGCGAGCGTCGCGCCGCCCTCGACTTCGCGCGCGATCCGAGCCGTCACGTCGCGGAGCGCCTTCGAGTCGCTCTGCTCGGACAGGATCGAGAGGCACTGCGCGATCGGCAGACCCGCGTCGACCATCGTCGAGAACTGGCGCGTGTAGATGGCGAGGTCCTTGTCTTTGACCGAGCCGCCGACCTTCTTGACCGCGGCGGCCTTCGCCTGCCGCTCTTGGACCGACGTGGCGACGACGCCTTTCGCGCGGAGCGCGGCCACGGCGCCCGGCCGGTCGTCGGCCTCGATCTCGCCGGCCACGGCGCCCGCCGCCGACCGGCCACGGTATGCAAACACGGGCATGGTTCCCTCCTAGCGCTTCGCGAAGGGTGAAGCGCCGGCCGCCGCCGCGGCCGTCGCCGCAGCGCTGCCAGACTCGTGGCTGAGGAGCTGCGTGAGCTCCTCCGGGAGCGTCGACCGGTTCAGGGCGTCCTCACGCGTGATCAGCTTCCGCCTCACGAGGTCGGCCAGCGCCTGGTTCATCGTCTGCATGCCGAACTTCTGCCCGGTGGCGACCGCCGAATAGATCTGGTGGATCTTCTCCTCCCGGATGAGGTTCCGGATCGCGGGCGTGGCCACCAGGATCTCCATCGACATGACACGTCCGCCGCCGACCTTCGGGATCAGCGTCTGCGACAGCACGCCCTCGAGCACGAGGGCGAGCTGGGCGCGCACCTGGGCCTGCTGGGACGTCGGGAAAACGTCGATGATGCGGTTCATCGTCTGGGCGCAGGAGTTGGTGTGGAGGGTGCCGAAGGTCAGGTGGCCCGTCTCCGCGATCGTCAGCGCCGCTGCGATCGTCTCGAGGTCGCGCATCTCGCCCACGAGGACCACGTCCGGGTCTTGCCGGAGAATGGACTTGAGCGCCCGCTGGAACGAGTTCGTGTCCGCAAAGACCTCGCGCTGGTTCACGAGGCAGGACTTGTGCGGGTGGACGAACTCGATCGGGTCCTCGATCGTCATGATGTGCTCGTGGCGCTCGACGTTGATCTTGTCGATCATCGCCGCGAGCGTCGTGGACTTGCCCGATCCGGTCGGCCCGGTGACGAGCACGAGACCCTTCGGACGGTCCGCCAGCTGCTGGACGATCGTCGGAAGCCCGAGCTCGTCGAACGTGCGGATCTTGTAGGGAATGATGCGGATCGCGGCGCCCACGGCGCCCCGCTGGCGGAACACGTTGCACCGGAAGCGCGCGAGGCCCTGGATTCCGAACGAGAGGTCGAGCTCGTTCTCCTCCTCGAACTTCTGTTTCTGCCCCTCGTTCAGGACGCTGTAGGCGAGCCGCTGTGTGTCCTGGGGGGCCAGCTGCTCGAACTGCGTGAGCTGGGTCAGGCGCCCGCTGATGCGGAGCTGCGGGTACGTGCCGCTCGTGATGTGCAGGTCCGACGCCCCACGGTCCACCATGATCTGCAGCAGATCGGCCATATTCGCGGCCATCGTCTCCCCCTTAGTCCGGAATCGCGACTCGCTACGCCAGGGTGACTCTCAGCACTTCTTCGATCGTCGTGGTCCCGTCCAGCACCTTGAGGAGCCCCGACTGGCGCAGCGTCCTCATCCCTTGCGACTGGGCGGTCTCGCGGAGCTCGGCGGTCGGTGCATTCCGGAGGATCGCGTCCCGAAGCTCCTCGGAGATCGGCATGACCTCGTAGATCGCCACACGACCCTTCATGCCGGTGAAGTTGCACGTCGGGCAGCCCTTGCCCTTAGAGAAGGTGACCTTGCCCTTCCCCGTGGGGACGTGCCCGTAGGGCACGAGGCTCTCCTCGTCACCCTCGTACGGTTCCTTGCACGCCTTGCAGATCTTGCGGCCGAGGCGCTGCGCCAGGAGGAGGAGGAGGGATGACGCCACCAGGAACGGCTGAATGCCCATGTCGAGGAGCCGCGCGATCGTGGACGGACAGTCGTTCGTGTGCAGTGTGGAAAAGACGAGGTGGCCGGTGAGCGCGGCGCGGATCGAGATCTGCGCCGTCTCGAGGTCGCGTGTCTCACCGACGAGGATGACGTCGGGGTCCTGGCGCAGGAACGAGCGCAGCGCCGCGGCGAACGTCCGGCCCACGCCGTCGTTGATCTGCACCTGGTTGACACCCTTCAGGTTGTACTCGACCGGGTCCTCGGCGGTCATGATGTTGTGCTCGGGGGAATTGATCGTGTGGATCGCCGAATAGAGCGTAGTCGTCTTGCCCGAGCCCGTCGGTCCCGTGATGAGGACCATTCCGTACGGCTGATGGATCGCCGCGTTGAACTTCTCCAGGCTCCAGTCGTCGAAGCCGAGCTGCGTGAGGTCGAGCTTCAGCGCGTCCTTGTCGAGGATCCGGAGGACCGCCTTCTCGCCGAAGATCGTCGGCAGGGTCGACACGCGGAAGTCGATCTCGCGGCTGATGTATCGGAGCTTGATGCGTCCGTCCTGCGGCATGCGGCGCTCGGCGATGTCCAGATTCGACATGATCTTGAGCCGCGAGAGGATCGCGGACTCGAGGCGTTTGGGCGGCGAGAGCATCTCGTGCAGGACGCCGTCGATCCGGAACCGGATCCGGAACACCTTCTCGTACGATTCGAAGTGGATGTCGGACGCGCCCTTCTGGATCGCGTCCACGAGCACCATGTTGACGAGCTTGACGACCGGCGCCTCATCCGCCGACTCCTTCAGCTCGAAGGTGTCGACCTTGGCGCTATCCTCGTCGCCCTCCACGACCTCGACGTTGGAGAGGTCCGTCGACATGTCCTGCATGACGCTGGCGATCGCCTCGGTCTTCGACTCGTAGTGGCGGTCGATCGCCCTCTTGATCGCCGTCTGCGAGGCGACGAGCGGCAGCACCTGGAGGTTCGTCATGAAGGAGATGTCGTCGAGGGCGAACACGTTGGTCGGGTCGGCCATCGCGAGCGCGAGTGAGTTCCCCATCCGCCGCACCGGCAGCACCTCGTACTTCTTGGCGATCGCCGCCGGCACGAGCTTCAGCACCTCCAGATCGACCTCGAGCTGCGAGAGGGTGATCGACGGGACGCCATACTGCCGGGAGAGGAATCCGATCAGCTGCTCCTCGTTGATGAAGCCGAGGCGGATCAGGATGGAGCCGAGCTTCTCGGGCGAGCCCTTCTGTTCGGCAAGAGCCTTCTGGAGCTGCTCGGGACCGAGCAGGCCGTCGGCGACGAGGAGGTCCCCGAGCCGCCGGTTGACGGTCTGACCGAGCTTTACCTGCTGCGCCATCGTAGCCTTTTACTTTACCGCACCTAAGCGTTTCAGCGTATCTGTAAAGGCTTTGAAGGCGTCGTCCTGGTACAGGACGAAGGCGATCCGCTTGAGGCTTGACCCGCCCGCCTGGAGGTGCTCGACCACCGCCTTGAGCATCGCGTCCGCCGAGATCGCCGGGGGGACGTGTCCGACGCCCGTGCCCAGTGCGGGGAGCGCCAGCGAGGTGATCCGGTGCTTGGTGGCGAGGCCGAGCACCGCCCGCGTGGTGGCGGCGATCGTGTCGCCGTCGGTCCTGAGATCGGGGCCCATGACGGCTGCGTGGATGACGTGCGTGGCCGCGAGGTTTCCCCCCGTCGTCAGGACGGCCTCGCCGACCTCGACCGGGCCCTGCCGCATCGCCTCCTCTTCGATGATCACGCCGCCCTTGCGCTTGATCGCGCCGGCCACGCCGGTGCCCATCGCGAGGGTGCAGTTGGCGGCGTTGACGATCGCGTCGACCTCCCAGTCGGTGATGTCGCCGCGCTCGATCGAGATGGAGGACTGGCCGAGCTTGAGCTTCATGGCGCCCGCCGTCCGCGCTCCTGCGCCTTGGCCGCCTCCCACGCTCGCTCGAGGTCGTCCGGCGGCACCGAGCCGACCGACTGGCCCCGCGCGGTGAGGCTGGCCTCCATCTCGGTGAAGCGGCGCCGGAACTTCTCGATCGCGCCCCGCAGCGCCTCCTCGGCGTCGATCGAAGAGAGCCGCGCCACATTCACGAGCGAAAAGAGCGCGTCGCCGAGCTCCTCTTGGATCCGGTAGGCCTCGCCCGACGCGAGCGCGTCGCCGGCCTCGCGGATTTCCTCCTCCACCTTGCCCCACGCGGCGCGCGCGTCCGGCCAGTCGAAGTTGACGCGCGCGGCCTTTGCCTGGAGCCGCTGCGCGCGGAGGAGCGAGGGGAGCGAGCGAGGGACGCCGTCGATCACCGAGCGCCGATGACCGCTCGCCGCGGCCTCGCGCTGCTTGATCGCCTCCCACTGCGCGAGGACCTCCGACGCGGTACCGACGGAGGCGTCGCCGAAGACGTGCGGGTGACGGCTCACCATCTTCTCGATGAGGCGGCGCAAGAGGTCGGCCATGGCGAATTCCGCGACCTCTTCGGCGAGGCGTGAGTGAAAGACGACCTGGAACAAGAGGTCGCCCAGCTCTTCCTCGAGCTCCCGAGGGTCACCGGCCTCGATCGCCTCGAGGACTTCGTAGGCCTCCTCGAGCAGAAAGGGCTTCAGCGAGGTCCGGGTCTGCTCACGGTCCCACGGGCAGCCGTCGGGACCTCGAAGCCGGGCCATAACGTCGAGGAGTCGGTCGAAGAGAACACCGGGGGACTCGGTCATGTCCGTTCCTGGGGCTAAGCGATTATACAGCACGGGTTTTCGCGTATGCTAGGTTCGCCGCGATGGGTCCGGAAGAGCCCGGCGAGACCTTCAAGGTCAGTGACCGCCGCCGACAGGTGTCGGATGACGAGCCCCGGCCGGCGGCTGCCCGGCGGGAGGAGCCCCCGAAGCCCATTTCCGAGCCCGTTCCCGGCCCGGGCGGGGAGCCCGAGCGCAGCCTCGTCGGGCTCTTCATGATGCTGGCCAGCTCCGCGGTGGTCTCGCTGGGCGATGCCCCCGACCCTCTCACGGGTCAGCACCGTCGCGACCTCGAGAACGCGGCCGACGCAATCGATCTCCTGGTGCTTCTTCGCGAGAAGACCGAAGGCCATCGCTCGCCGGAGGAGACGCAGGTCCTGGGAGAATTGCTCTACGATCTTCATCTCCGTTACGTGAATGCTACGAAGCGGTCCGGACCACCACCCGCCCAGGCTCGACCGTGATGGCGTCGATGCCGCTCGGCATGCGCCAATACAGCACCTGCAGCGCGGCCGGATCCAGGAGCACCCGCAGCAGCGCCACCGGCAGCCGTTGCCGGCCCACGGCGAAATGAGAGACCTCGAGCCTCAGGTATCTTCGTTCCCGCCGAGCGGGTTCAGACTCGAGCCGGGGGCGGACGCTCACGCGGAACCACACGCGCCGATCGAGCCACGCCCCGGGCACGCTCTCGCCAATCGCTGAGAGCGTCGACTCCGCCACCAGGTGGCGCAGCGGGAGCCGCGCGCGGAACTCGGCGACCCCGTCGCCCACCAGGCGCAGTGCGATGTCGGTGAAGGGCAGTTCGGCGCTCTCGGGGAGGTGACGCGAGAGGAAGGCGTTGAGCTCAGCCTCGGACAGCACGACTGGTTCGGCGGGCCGGCCGCCTCGGCGGGCACCGCGACGAGCGATCTCGAAAATCTTTTGCTGGGCACTGACGCCCTCGACCGTGGTGCCGTCGGCGGGGGGGAATTCCGCCTCCCTGAGGGCCTGGGCGGTGCCCCAGAGCGCCGCTCCGAACGTGGCGGCAAGGATGATAAGGGTCAGGCACCCGATGCACCCTAGCTTCATTCCTTGACCCTATCATTCTGATAGTGATCGGCCATTTAATTCCGACACTTACGTTTTCCTTGCCGATGACTTGACATGTCTTCGCTCACCTGATATATGAAGGATGTACTCAAGTTAACCCGGCTGGGAGTCCGGGGCACTAAAAGGAGGAGACGCGTATGGCACTGGAGCGTTGGCGTCCGTCGGCAACCGTCGAGCATTGGGAGCCGTTCCGCCATAGGTCCGACATCCAGGGGGAGATGAACCGTCTCTTCGACAGCTTCTTCGGGCGGCCGACAGCGGTCGCCACGGGAGCGGGCGCGCACGCATGGGCGCCCGTGTTCGACATGTACGAGACGAAGGACGAGCTCGTGCTGAACGTCGAGCTGCCGGGGATCCGCGAGAAGGATGTCTCGGTCTCGATCACGGGCGACATCCTCACCGTGAAGGGTGAGCGCGCGTTCAACCAGGAGCAGAAGGACGAGAACTACTTCCACCTGGAGCGGGTCTACGGGAAGTTCGAGCGGTCGATCCAGCTGCCGCTGCCCGTCCAGGCCGACCGTGTGAAGGCGACCTATCGCGACGGGGTGCTCGAAGTGAGGCTCCCGAAGGCGGACGAGGTCAAGCCGAAGGAAATCAAGATCGACATTCTGTAAGTCGCTGGCGCGTCGAGGGACGCGGGCCCGCCCGGGCCCGCGCCCGCACGTGCCGGCAGAGGGAGACTGGACATGGCGAAGGTGATCGGTATTGACCTCGGGACGACCAACACCGTGGTGGCTGTCGTCGAGGGCGGCAACCCCTGCGTGATCGCGAACCAGGAGGGCAGCCGGCTCACGCCGTCGGTCGCCGGCTTCACGAAGGAGGGCGAGATCCTCGTGGGCCAAGTGGCCAAACGGCAGGCGATCACGAACCCCGAGAACACGGTGTTCTCGATCAAGCGGTTCATGGGCCGTCGCTACGACGAGGTCCTGAGCGAGATCAAGCTCGTCCCGTACAAGGTGGTCAAAGCCCCGAACGGGGACGCGCGCGTCGAGATCCGGGGAAAGCAGTACTCCCCACCGGAGATCTCCGCCATGATCCTCCGAAAGCTGAAGGAGGCAGCCGAGGCGTACCTCGGCGAGAAGGTCACCCAGGCCGTCATCACCGTGCCCGCTTACTTCAACGACAGCCAGCGGCAGGCGACCAAGGACGCGGGCAGGATCGCGGGCCTCGAGGTGCTCCGCATCATCAACGAGCCGACGGCGGCCGCGCTCGCGTACGGCTTGGACAAGAAGAAGGACGAGACGATCGCGGTCTACGATCTCGGCGGCGGCACCTTCGACATCTCGATTCTCGAGATCGGCGAGGGCGTCTTCGAGGTCAAGGCGACCAACGGCGACACCCATCTCGGTGGTGACGACTTCGACCAGCGGGTGATCGACTGGATCGCCGAGGAGTTCAAGAAGGAGCACGGCATCGACCTTCAAAAGGACCGCATGGCCTTGCAGCGGCTGAAGGAGGCCGCCGAGAAGGCGAAGTGCGAGCTGTCGACGACGCTGCAGACCGAGATCAACCTGCCGTTCATCACGGCTGACGCGAGCGGTCCAAAGCACCTGGTGCTGACGCTCACGCGGGCGAAGCTCGAGGCGCTCGTGGCCGACCTCGTCGAGCGCACGCTCGGCCCGTGCCGGCAGGCGATGCAGGACGCCGGCGTGACGCCGAAGGAGATCAACGAGGTCATCCTCGTGGGCGGCCAGACCCGCATGCCGAAGGTGCAGGAGGCCGTGAAGCAGCTCTTCGGCAAGGAGCCGCACAAGGGCGTGAATCCCGACGAGGTCGTGGCCGTCGGCGCGGCCGTACAGGGGGCGGTCCTCACCGGCGAGGTCAAGGACCTCCTGCTGCTCGACGTGACCCCGCTCTCGCTCGGCATCGAGACGCTCGGCGGGGTGACGACCGTTCTGATTCCACGGAACACGACGATCCCGACGAAGAAGAGCGAGATCTTCACGACCGCGGCGGATAATCAGACCTCGGTCGAGGTGCACGTGCTCCAGGGCGAGCGCCAGATGGCGCGCGACAACCGGACGCTCGGCAAGTTCCACCTCGTCGGCATCCCGCCCGCGCCGCGCGGGGTGCCGCAGATCGAGGTGACGTTCGACATCGATGCGAACGGTATCCTGAACGTCGCCGCGCAGGACAAGGGCACGGGCAAGCAGCAGAACATCACCGTCACCGCGTCGTCCGGCCTGACGAAGGACGAGATCCAGAAGATGGTGAAGGACGCCGAGGCGAACGCCGCGGAGGACGCGAAGCGCAAGCAGGAGATCGAGATTCGCAATCAGACGGACTCGCTCGTGTACTCGACCGAGCGCACCCTCTCGGAACATGGCGCGAAGCTCAACGAGGCGGACAAGAAGGCGATCGAGGACGCGCTCGCCGAGGCCCGCGAGGCGCTCAAGGGCGAGGGCACCGAGCGCATGAAGCGAGCGCAGGACGCCGTGACGCACGCGGCGCACAAGCTGGCGGAGATCATGTACCGCGAGGCGCAGGCGCGGGGTCCGGAAACCGCCGGCGCGCCGGGCGGTGACGGACGAGGAGCCTCGGGCCCCAAGGAGGGCGAGGTCGTCGACGCCGAGTTCGAGGACCTGGGTCAGAAGAAGAAGGAATAAGCCGCCATGCGGCGCGACTACTACGCGGTGCTGGGCGTCGTGTCCACCGCCGGACCGCGCGAGGTGCGGCAGGCGTACCGGCGCCTCGCGCGGCAGTACTCGCCCGACATCAACTTCTGGGACGCTCAGGCCCGCGGCCTGTTCGAGGAGATCTCAGAAGCCTACCGCGTGCTGAGCGATCCGACGGCGCGCGCGATGTACGATCGGTTCGGCGCGGGCGTCGGGGCCGACGGCGCGCTGCCCGAGGGGCGACGCGGCGAGGACGCGCACGTCGCCGTGGAGCTCGACTTCTCGCAGGTCGTCCGCGGCGCTCGGACCCCGATCGACGTCCAGCGGTTCTCGCCGTGCCAAGCGTGCGGGGCGTCGGGCCAGGCGGCCGGCGCCCGCTGCGCCGCGTGCGCGGGGCGCGGCGTGCGGCAGCAGCGTGAGCGCGTCGACGTCGCCATCCCGGCCGGCGCGGACACGGGCGCTCAGATCCGCGTCGCGGGCGAGGGCCACGCGGGGCCGTTCGGCGGACCGCGGGGCGATCTCGTCGTCAGCACGCGCGTCCGCGAGCATCCGTTCTTCCGGCGGAAGGGCGAGAGCGTTCACTGCGAGGTGCCGATCAGCGTCTGGGAGGCGCTCCTCGGCGCCCGCATCCAGGTGCCGACGCCCGCCGGGGAGGCCGTGCTCGTCGTTCCGCCGGGCGCGACCGGCGGGCAGGTGTTCCGGCTCCGCGGGCAGGGGCTCCCGAGGCTCGCGGGCGAGGGCACCGGTGACCTGTACGTCACGATCCGCGTCGAGATGCCGACCGGGCTCGACGCGCGCACGCAGGACCTCGTACGCCAGCTCGAGCGGCTGATGCCGACGGAGCCCCGCGCGGCGCTCGCGCGATTCCGGGGGGGTGGGGCGTGAACGACCGCGGCAAGCCTCGCTATATGATTGGCGTCGTCGCCGAGATGCTGAACGTCCATCCTCAGACGCTCCGGTTCTACGAGAAGAAGGGGCTGGTGCGCCCGAGCCGTACCGTCGGCCGGACGCGCATGTACTCGGCCGAGGACGTGGACGAGCTCGCGCGCCTGCTCCGGCTCACGCGCGACCTCGGCGTGAATCTCGCCGGCACCGAGATCATCCTAAAGATGAGACGTCGGATGCTCGAAATGCAGAGACAGATCGAGGATCTGCTGGCGTACGTCCGCGAGGACGGCGCGGGCCCGAAGGGCGAGGCCGCCCGCGAGCCCCGCGAGGCACTGGTGCGCGCCGCCGCCGATCAGCTCGGGCCCGTCGACCTCTTCTGAGACGAGCCTTCGGAGCGAAGGAGACCCATGACTGACATTCCAGACGTTCTCGCAATCCTCCCGCTTCGCGGGACGGTCATCTTCCCGCAGGCGGTCGTCACGCTCGGCGCCGGCCGCCCGTCGTCGGTGCGCCTGATCGAGGAGGCGCTACAGAGCAGCCGCATCGTCGGCGCGATCATGCAGCGCGACGCGGCGGAGGACAACCCGGGTGCCGCGGGGCTGCACCCGGTCGGAACCGTGGCGGTCATCCACAAGGCGCTGAAGCAGGCCGACGGCAGGCTCAGGGTCGTGGTGGAGGGGCTCGCGCGCTTCCGTATCGTGGAGATCGTTCAGGGGACGCCGTTCATCCGTGCTCGGATCGAGCGCCTCGAGCAGGACGGCGGCACCGCCTCGCTCGAAACCGAGGCGCTCGCGCGGAGCGCGTCCTCGCTGTTCCAGAAGGTCGTCTCGCTGTCGCCGACGCTGCCGGACGAGCTGGCGAACGTGGGCGCGGCAGCTGAGGGACCGGGCGCCGTCGCTGATCTGATCGCCGCCTCGTGGCCGACACTGCCGACCGCGCTCAAGCAAGAGCTGCTCGAGACCGTGGACGCCGCCGAGCGCCTGAAGAGGCTCGTCGGCGCGCTCAGCAAGGAGGCCGAGGTCCTCGAGCTCGGCTCGAAGATCCAGTCCGAGGTGCAGTCCGAGGTCTCGAAGACGCAGCGCGAGTACTACCTGCGTGAGCAGCTGAAGGCGATTCAAAAAGAGCTCGGTGCGGGCGACGAGCGGACACAGGAGATCGACGAGCTCCGGGAGAAGATCGAGGCCGCCGGGATGTCCGAGGAGGCGAGGAAGGAGGCGTTGCGGGAGCTCGACCGGCTCGCGAAGATGCCACCGGCGGCCGCCGAGTACGGGGTCGCGCGGACGTACATCGACTGGCTCGTGGCGATGCCCTGGCGCCAGGAGACGACCGACAGCGTGGAGGACCTCGAGGCTGCCAGGGCGATCCTCGACGCGGACCACGAGGGCCTCGCGAAGGTCAAGGAGCGGATCCTTGAGTACATCGCCGTCAAGAAGATCCGGCCCTCGGGCAAGGACCCGATCCTGTGTTTCGTCGGCCCTCCTGGCGTCGGCAAGACGTCGCTCGGCCGCTCGATCGCGCGGGCGCTCGGCCGGAAGTTCCACCGGATCTCGCTCGGCGGCATGCGCGACGAAGCCGAGATCCGCGGTCACCGGCGCACCTATATCGGCGCGCTCCCCGGCCAGATCATCCAGGGGCTGCGCCGCGCGGGGACGAAAAACCCGGTCTTCATGCTCGACGAAATCGACAAGCTCGGGATGGACTTCCGGGGCGACCCGGCGTCGGCGCTGCTCGAAGTGCTCGACCCCGAGCAGAATGCCTCGTTCCGCGACCACTACCTCGACGTGCAGTTCGACCTGTCGCGCGTGCTGTTCGTGACCACGGCGAACGTGCTCGACACGGTCCCCGCACCTCTGCGCGACCGGATGGAGGTCATCGCGCTCGCCGGTTACACCGAGGAGGAGAAGATCGCGATCGCGCAGAAGCACCTCGTGCCGAAACAGGCCCGCGAGCACGGGCTCGACGTCGACGAGGACATCACCTTCACGCCCGAGGCGCTCCGACTCCTCGCCCGCGGCTACACGCGCGAGGCCGGGGTGCGGAGCCTCGAGCGCGAGCTTGCAAGCGTCTGCCGTAAGGTGGCGCGCCGGCGCGCGGAGGGCCACACAGAGCCCGCCCAGGTGACGCCGGACCTCGTCACCTCGTTCCTCGGGGTGCCCCGGTTCGAGTTCGAGGAGCTCGAGGAGCGGACGCGGGTGCCCGGGGTGGCGATCGGGCTCGCCTGGACGCCGGCCGGTGGCGACATCCTGTTCGTCGAGGCGACGCGGATGAAGGGCAAGGGCGGGCTCATCCTCACGGGCCAGCTCGGCGACGTCATGAAGGAGTCGGCGCAGGCGGCCCTCTCGTGGGTGCGCTCGCACGCCGCCGCGCTCGGGATCGCGCCCGACTTCTGGGAGACGTCCGACGTCCACGTGCACGTGCCGGCCGGCGCCATTCCGAAGGACGGCCCCTCGGCCGGCGTCACGCTGACAACCGCGCTGGTCTCGCTCCTCACGGGGCGGCGCGTGCGCGCGGGCCTCGCGATGACGGGCGAGGTGAGCCTCGCCGGGCGCGTCCTGCCGGTCGGCGGCATCAAGGAGAAGGTACTGGCGGCCCACAGAGTCGGCGTCCGCACGCTGATCCTGCCGAAGCGGAACGAGAAGAACCTGCTGGAGGACGTTCCGCCGGCGGTGCGGGGCGCGGTGACGGTCCATCTGGTGGATTCGGTCGAGGACGTCATCCGGCTCGGACTCGAGCCGGCGCCATCGGAGTCCCGCGCCTCGGCGCCGCTCGCTTCCTGATTTCTGGAACCAGGGAAACCGCGCCTTGACAGGGGCACATGAGGGTCCGTTATCATAGGCGGGTGAGGCGACTCGTCCTGTCCTTGGGTGCGGTCGCGGTGGCCACCGCAGCCGCCGCGCCGGCCGGCGCCGAGATCTACAAGCTCAACGGGGCGGACGGCACCGTCCACTTCACGAACGCTCCGACCGATCCGCGTTACCGCGGCATGGGATTCACCTCGGGAACCTCCGCGGGCTGGCTCAGGCTGCCTCACGCCGACGCCGCCCTTTACGCGGGCGAGATCCGTGACGCCGCGGCGCGCCACGGCGTGCCCGAGAAGCTGGTCACGGCGGTCATCCGCGTCGAGTCGGCGTTCAACGCCCACGCGGTCTCGCGGTCTGGCGCGCGCGGCCTCATGCAGCTCATGCCCGAGACGGCCTCGATCCTGGGCGTGCGCAACAGCTTCGACCCCCAGCAGAACATCGACGGCGGCGTCCGCCACCTGCGCGGCATGATGGAGCGGTTCGCTAACAATCTACCGCTGGCGCTCGCGGCGTACAACGCGGGCGAGAAGGCGGTGTACGCGCACCAGGGAATCCCGCCGTACCCCGAAACGCGCGACTACGTGACTCGCGTCCTCCAGTTCTTCGATGGGAGCGCGGACGGGCAGTCGATCCCGCGGACCGCGGTCTACCGTCGCGTCGAGCCGGACGGCACGGTCACCTACACGAATATCCCGCTCCCCGCCCGCCGCTAGTCGGCGCGGCGCCAGACCAAGGCGAGGAAGCGCTCCAGCAGCCCTTCGGTTGCGAACACCCTGACGGCTTCGCGCGTCCCGGCCTCGTCCATCCCCCAGAGCGCGGCGCGCTTGCCCTCCGCGGCCATCTGTACGAAGACGTGCTGGTCCCGCGTGACCGCGACGGGCAGCTCCTTGTAGATCTCGGCGGTGAGCTCGTTCGCGCCCGGCCCGCCGACGGCGATCGCCGGGAAGAAGTCGGCGAGCTCGTGGTTCAGGAACCAGACGTCGGTCACGACCACGGCGGCGCGCCCCTCACCGCCGCCGGTCCGCGCACTGACGGCCTGCTTGAGCTCGTAGGCGAGGGGGCGGTCCTCCTCCTCGGCCAGGATCCCGTGCCCTACCACGATCAGAACGGTCGAGCGAAGGTCGAAATACCGGCTCACTAGCGGAGGAGCTTCGAGATCTCGCGGAAGGCGTCCGTGTCCGCGCGTCCGAGGAGCTGGAACACGACCGTCTCGGTCGCCGTGACGACGGCGCCCGCTTGCCGCGCCTGCCCGAGACCCAGCTCGAACTTCGCGGGCGAGCGTGAGCAGACGGCGTCGGCGACGACGGAGACCCGGAAGTCTTGGCGCAAGAGATCGAGCGCGGTGAGCAGCACGCACACGTGCGCCTCGATCCCGGCGAGGATCACCGGCTCGGCCCCGAGCGCCTTGAGGCGGTCGGTGAACCCGTCGGCGGCGCAGCAGGAAAAGGCGGTCTTCTCGATCGGCGCGACGTCGTCGAGGAGCGCACGCAGCTCGGGCAGCGTCCGGCCGAGGCCGCGAGGATACTGCTCCGTGACGACGACGGGCAGCGCGAGGCGCCGCGCGGCCGAGCCGAGGATCTTGATGTTGCGGATCATGTCGTCGCGGCGCTCGGCGTCCATGGCGTTGAACAGGCGCTCCTGCACGTCGATGATCACGAGGACCGGCTGCCGCGGCATGCGCCCTCCTACCGGGTGGGTTCGACCGTGGACCGACCCCATCTTCTCACGCGCGCCACGCGCGGTCGAGCCCGCGGTACTGGATGGCCTCCGCGCAATGCTCGGGCGCCAGGCGATCGGCGCCCGCGAGGTCGGCGATGGTGAGCGCGACCTTGAGGACGCGGTCGTGGCCGCGCGCCGAGAGGCCCAGGCGGCTCATGGCCTGAGCCAGGAGTCGCTCGGCCTCGGGCGGTGGCGCGCAGAACCGCCGCGTCTGGCGCCCCGACATCTCGGCATTCGCGCGGACGCCGGTGCCGCGGAAGCGCGCGCGCTGGCGCTCGCGCGCGCCGAGTACGCGGATGCGGACGGCGGCCGAGGGCTCGCCCGCCGGGCCACCGTGGAGGTCGCTCGGCGCCAGCGCGGGCAGCTCGACGTGGAGGTCGATCCGGTCCAAGAGCGGTCGCGAGATGCGGCCGAGGTAGCGGTTGCGCTCGCCCGGCGTGCAGACGCAGTGGTCGAGCGAGGGGCAGCCGCGCCGGCATGGGTTGGCCGCGGCGACGAGCTGAAACCGCGAGGGGAAGTCGCCGACGCCACGGGCCCGCGCGATCGTCACGCGCCCGTCCTCGAGCGGCTGCCGGAGCGACTCGAGCACGTGCTGCTGGAACTCCGGCAGCTCGTCGAGGAACAGGACGCCCAGATGGGCGAGCGTGACCTCGCCCGGATGCGGCGGGCTTCCGCCTCCGATCAGGCCGGACACCGAAATCGTGTGGTGCGGCGCGCGGAACGGCCGCCGCGTCACGAGCTGGCCGGGCCGCGGCAAGAGCCCCGCGACGCTCCAGATCGTCGAGACTTCGAGCACCTCATCGCCCGTGGGCGGCGGGAGGATCCCGGCGAGCCGACGCGCGAGCATGGTCTTGCCGCCCCCGGGCGGGCCGACCAGCAGCACGTTGTGGGCGCCGGCGGCTGCGATCTCGAGCGCGCGTCGCGCGTGTGCCTGCCCGCGGACGTCGGCGAGGTCGAGGTCGTCGGCTACCGCGGGCGCGGCCGCCGGCGCGGGCGCGGTGTCCTCGTCGGTATCGCCGTTCAGGAAGCCGACCGCCCGACGCAGGTCCGTCGCCGCGAGCACGCGGAGCCCCGCGACCGCGCGCGCCTCCGGCGCGTTCTCGACGGGCACGACGAGTGCCCCGATGCGACCCTTCCGGCACGCGAGCCCGACGGCGAGCGTGCCGCGCACGGGGCGGATCTGGCCATCGAGGGCGAGCTCGCCGATGACCGCGACCGGGCCGATGCGCCCGTCGCTGACCGCGCCCGTGGCGGCGAGAATGCCGAGCGCGATCGGCAGGTCGAAGGATGCGCCCTCCTTCCTGAGGTCGGCCGGCGCCAGGTTGACCGTGATCCGATCCGACGGAAACGCGAAACCGGCGTTGCGGATGGCCGTCCGCACGCGCTCGCGGCTCTCACGCACGGCGGAGTCGGGGAGCCCCACAGTCGTGAAGGCGGGCAGGCCCGCGGCGACATCGACTTCGACGCGCACGAGCGCCGCCTCCACGCCGACCAGGGCCGCCGAGAGCACGCGAGCCAGCACGGCGCGATTGTTCGGTCGCCTGTGCGGTCCGTCAATGTCGCGAGTTGGATACAATCCACCGGGCTGCACGAGCGGGCCCGCCGACCCCGCGTCAGAGAAATCGTCGTCAACGCGAGGACCTGAGGTAAAGTTCAAGGCCTCATGGCACGGCCCGTGGTTCTGGTCGTCGATGACGATCCCGGCGTCAGGGAATCGTTCCGACTCACGCTGGAAGACCATTACGACGTCATCGACGTCCCTGACGGTCCGGACGCGCTGGACGCCGTACGCGCCTCGCACGTGGACTTGGTCCTCCTCGACATCCGCCTCCCCGAGATGGACGGCATCGAGGTGCTCGAGCGCTTGAAGGCGATCGACGAGGGCATCGAGGTGATCCTCGTCACCGCGGTGAAGACGGTGCGCACCGCGGTCGCCGCCATGAAGCTCGGGGCCTTCGACTACCTGACGAAGCCCTTCGAGGAGGACGAGCTCCTGGCCGTCATCGCCCGGGCGCTCGAGAAACGCGCGCTCGAGCGCGAGGTGACCTTCCTCCGCGGGGAGCTCGCGCGGGCGCGAGACTTCGACGAGATCGTCGGCCAGCACCCCGCCATGCAGAAGATCTACCGGCTCATCGCCCAGGTGGCGCGGACGACGACGACGGTGCTCATCACGGGCGAGAGCGGCACCGGCAAAGAGCTCGTCGCGCGGGCGATCCACCGCCAGGGGCCGCGCCGCGACAGATCGTTCGTCGCCGTCAATCCCGCGGCCATCGCCGAGTCGCTCATCGAGTCGGAGCTGTTCGGCCACGAGCGCGGCGCGTTCACCGGCGCCCATCAGCGGAAGCTCGGCCGCTTCGAGCTGGCCCAGGGCGGGACGCTCTTCCTGGACGAGATCGCCACCCTCAAGGAAGAGCTCCAGATCAAGCTCCTCCGCGTCCTGCAAGAGCGCGAGATCGAGCGTGTCGGCGGCACCCACCCGATCAAGATCGACGTCCGTATCATCGCGGCGACGAACGCCGACCTCAAGGACGCGGTGGCTCGCGGCGCGTTTCGCGAGGACCTCTACTACCGGCTCAACGTGGTGTCGATCGACGTGCCGCCGCTCGCGCAGCGGGCCGACGACGTTCCGCTGCTCGTCGAGCATTTCGTCCACCGCTACAGCCGCGAGTGCAACAAGCCGGTGGACGGGCTCTCGCCCGAGGTCCTGTCGGCCCTCCGTGACTACGAGTGGCCGGGCAACGTCCGCGAGCTCCAGAACGTCATCGAGCGCGCGGTCGTCCTGGCGGAGGGCCCCGTGATCCAGCTCAGCGACCTGCCGCTCGACGTTCTCCTGCCGAAGCACCGCGAGAGGATCCGGACCGCCGATCACCTCCCCCTGAAGAACGCGACCGAGGAGTTCGAGCGTCAGATCGTCCTCAGGGTCCTCGAGCGGGTCGGCGGAAACCAGAGCGAGGCCGCCCGGATCCTCGGACTCCATCGGAACACGATCAACCGGATCGTGGGACGCGCGAAGACTACGTGAGATGCACCATCACCTGTGCACGTGCACCAACGTGGTGCAGCTCCGGAGCGCCGAGAGCGCCCCGGAATTTTCGAATGAGCGAATAACAGTTACTTGGGCGACACGGTGTCACCTGTCGTGATGGCGGACGAATTGCTCACTCCCTCGCGGATTCTGCGGACGGAGCTCTCATGGGGAGGGCTTCCAGACCAGTACCCGCGAAGGAGAGAGACCCATGACGAAGGTGCTTGCAGTCCTGATCATCATCGCGTCGTTTCTGTTCATTGCGCCCGTGATCGAGTCGGGAACGACGGGCTCGACCCAGTTCTTCCAGGCGATCGGTACGGCCGACGGCGGGGCGGGCTAGTCGAGGAGTTCGTGGCGAGGGTCCATGTGAGGGGAAGGGGGAGCGCGCGCTCCCCCTTCCTCGCAGCCCTTGTCGTTTGCGCCCTGGTCGCCGCGTGTCCGCCGGCGCTCGCCCAGCAGCCACGCACCGGGAACGAAGGCATCCAAGCGGGTGGCGTCTACCGTCGTCCCCTTGGCAACGATCCCGAGACGCTCGATCCTGTCCGGATCGCCGACATTTACAGCCGGTCGGTTTCCCAGCAGATCTTCGACGGGCTCGTCCAGTTCGACCAGACTCTCACCATCGTGCCCGCGCTCGCGGACTTCTGGCGCGCCTCCCGGGACGGTCTCACCTGGACATTCAATCTACGCAAAGGCGTGAGGTTTCATCACGGGCGTGAGGTCACGGCGGACGACGTGGTGTTCTCGCTCACGCGCATCCTCGAGCCGCGGACGCGATCGGGCGCCGCCGACCTCTTCATGAACCTGCGGGGCGCCCGGGAGTTCCGAGAGAGCCGCGCCAGAACCGTGTCGGGTCTCGCCGCGCTCGACCGTCACACGGTACAGATGAACCTCGATGAAGCCTTCGGACCATTCGTCGCCGTCCTCGCCGTGGGGCACGCCAAGATCGTGCCGCGGGACCTCGTGGAGCAGCAGGGTGACGCATTCGGCCTACAGCCCGTCGGTACCGGCCCGTTCAAATTCAGCCACTGGGAGTTCGGAAAGAAGATCGTCCTGACCGCGAACCCCGACTACTTCGGAGGGCCGCCGCGCCTGGACCGAATCGAGTACCGAGTCTTCCCGGGCGAGCAGTCCGAGGCGATGTACGACGAGTTCCGGCGTGGCGCCCTCGAAGACACGCCGTTACCGACGCGTGACTATCGGGGGCTCCTCGCCGATCCGTCGCACATCTACGTCAAGCGTCCGATGCTGAACGTCCGATTTTACGGGTTCAACATGCGTATGAAACCGTTCAGCGACCGGAGAGTCCGGCAGGCGTTTATTTATGCGATCGACCGGGAGGCGATTCACCAGGAGGTCGTCGCCGGACGATTCTCGTTCGCGCGGGGGATCCTCCCGCCGGGGACGCAGGGCTTTAACCCCGCGGTTCGGGGCTATCCGTACGATCCGGCAAAGGCGCGGGATCTGTTAAATCAGGCGGGCTATCCGGGAGGTCGCGGTCTGCCGCCGATCGTAATCTGGTCGGGAGCGAAGCGCGACGAAGTCGTAAGCGAGCACGAGCATATGCGGAAATATCTCGCCGCGGTCGGTTTCGAGACGCAGATTCAGTACCAGACCGACTGGCCCGTGTTCTCGAAGCTCCTCGGTGAAGGGAAACTGCCGGTCTTTCTCTACGCGTGGTACGCCGACGTTCCCGATCCCGACAACTTTCTCTTCAAGCTCTTCCACTCGAAGAGCTCCCGGAACTTCTTCGGGTATGCAAGCGCCGAAGTGGACGAGCTCCTTGTCCAGGCGCGCAACGAGCCCGACGCCCAGCGCAGGGTCGAGCGATACCGACGGGCGGAGCAGATCGTGCTCGACGACGCGGTGATCATGCCCGTGTGGCACTTCACCTACGAGCGGCTCTTCCAGCCCTACGTCCGAAGCGTGGAGGTGAACGGCCTCGGTGACCCGTATGTCCCGCTGCGCAAGATCTGGCTGGAGAGGGCGCGATGAGGCTCACGTCGGTCCGCGCGAAGCTCCTCTGGGGCACGCTCCTCGTGATCGCGCTCGTGATGACGGGCGTCTTCGTCGTCGTCGAGCACCGCCAGCGCGTCGCGATCATGGACGAGTTCCAGCGGCGTGGTGAGGTGCTGGCCCGGAATCTCGCCGCGATCTCCTACGGCCCGCTGCTCCTCTACAACTACACGGCGCTCGAGCAGAACGTCGCCCGGGCCGTCGCCGAGGAGGACGTGCGCTACGCGCTCGTGCTCGACGCCGACGGCAAGGTGGCCGTCCACAGCCGCCACCCCGAGCGCGTCGGGGCCGCGATGGAGGGCGCGGTGGCCGCGGGCGCCGCCGCCGCGGTCGAGCCGCTGATCCAGGAGACCGTCACCTCGCGCGGCGAGTCCATCTATGACTTCGCCGTGCCGGTGCAGGTGGACGGGCGCAGGTGGGGCACCATCCGCGTCGGTCTGTCCAAACAGCGTATGGACGCCGAGATCCGGAAGACCCGGCTGGAGCTGGGCGCGCTCACCCTCGTCACCCTGCTGCTCGGTAGCGTGGCGGCGGCCGTGATGGCGCGGCGGATCGCCCGGCCTATGCAGCAGCTCGCCGAGGGCGCCGCCGCGATCTCGCGGGGCGAGCTCGCCCATCGCATCGAGCCCTCGACCTCGGACGAGATCGGCCGGCTCGCCGCGGCGTTCAACCACATGGCGGTCGAGCTCTCCGAGCGGCGGCGCGCGCTCGAGGAGGCGCACCACGAGCTCCAGCAACAGTTCACCGAGCTGGCCGACCTCAAGAGCTACACGGACAACATCCTGGGTTCGCTCACGAACGGCATCGTCACCGTGGGCCTCGACGGGCGCGTGGTGACGCTCAACCCCGCCGCGGAGCTGCTGACGGGGTTCTTCAAGGGGGAGGTGGCCGGCCGGTACTGCAGCGAGGTCTTCGCCCACACCCCGGCGATCTCCGACATCCTCATGGAGACCCTGACGAGCCGCGCGCCGATCAGCGGCGTGAACCTGACGCTCCGCCGCCGGAACGGGAGCACGATGCCGGTCGAGTTCAGCACCGCGCCGCTCAAGGGCGGCGAGGGTAAGGACCTCGGCATCCTCGGCGTCTTCCGCGATCTCACGCTCGTCCGTCGGCTCGAGAGCGACCTGCGTCGCTCGGACCGGCTCGCCGCCCTCGGCACGCTGGCGGCCGGCCTCGCGCACGAGATCAAGAACCCGCTGACGGCGCTCGTCACGTTCAGCCGTCACCTCGGGCGGAAGTTCGACGACGCGCTCTTCCGCGAGAAGTACCAGAAGGTGGTGCCGCGTGAACTGGAGCGGATCAACGCGATCGTCGAGCGCCTGCTCGAGCTCGCCCGCCCGACGCGGATGAATGTCACCCTCGTGCGCCTGCCCGCGCTCCTCGACCGGGTCGTGGAGCTCTACGCGAGCCAGATCGAGGTTCAGCAGATCGAGGTCGTCCGCGAGTACGCGCGCGACGTGCCCCCGATCCAGGCCGACCACGAGGGGCTCTACCGGGTCGTCGTGAACCTGGTCACGAATGCGCTCGACGCGATGCCCGCCGGCGGCCGGCTCACGCTGCGCGTGGGCTGGAGCGAGAGCGGCGGCCCGCTCACGCCTTGGCGCCGGCGTGGACCGGACCGGCGCGTGAAGGTCGAGGTCGAGGACACGGGCGGCGGTATCCCGGCGTCCGAAAGGGACCGCATCTTCAATCCGTTCTACACGACGAAAGAAGGCGGGACGGGGATCGGCTTGGCCCTCGCGCACAAGATCGTCGAGGACCACGGCGGCACGATCGACTTCGGGAGCGGCCACGGCCCGGGGACCGCCTTCACCGTCGTTCTTCCCCTCATTCCTGAGCCGCCGGGCGCCGCCGGCGACGAGGCCGCGCACTGACCACGCAGGGCGCGTCCGCCGGACACGACGGGGCGCCGGCGGCCGGCGGCGCTACGGATTGAGGCGGCGGCGGAGGAAGCCGAGTAGCCCCTGCGGCAGGAAGATGATCATGACGATGAAGATGATGCCGAGGGGAATGAGGTAGTACTCGGTGAGGAAGCGCGAGAGACCCTCGCGCAAGAGCAGGAAGAACGCGGCGCCCGCGAACGGCCCCACCAGCGTGCCCATCCCGCCCATCACGTTGAAGATCACGACCTCGCCCGACACGACGAAGAAGACGAAGTCCGGCGCGGCGAACTTGTTCTGGATGGCGTAGAGCACCCCCGCCAGCCCCGCGAAGAGCCCCGACAACATCACCGCCACGATCTTGTAACGCTCGACGTGGTAGCCGATCGCGCGCGTGCGCGGTTCGTTTTCGCGGATCGACTGCAGCACCATGCCGAACGGCGAGTGGGTGATCCGCCGGACCAGCAGGTAGGAGAGCACCACCACGGTCAGCACGAACCAGTGAAAGGTCACGGGCGTGAAGCGGTCGCTCCAGAGGCCGGGGATGGTCAGGCGCGGCTGGCTGAAGGTGAGGCCGTTCTCGCCGCCCGTGACTTCGGTCCAGGTGAAGATGATGACGTAGAAAATCTGCGAGAAGACGAGGGTCGAGATCGCGAAGTAGATGTCGCGCAGGCGGGTCGCGAAGTAGGCGACGAAGACGGCCGCGGCGCCGGCGGCGACCAGGCCATAGAGCCCCGCGAGCCAGAGGCTCGCCGGCTTCACCGTGAGCAGCGCGGCGGCGGCACCGTACATGCCGAGACCGAAGAACGCCGAGTGCCCGAACGAGACCATGCCGGTGTAGCCGATGAGGATGTCGGAAGACATCGCCAGGAGCCCCCAGACCAGGATCTCCGTGGCGAAGCGCTGCCAGAACGGTGGCAGCACGAGCGGGGCGACGCTCAGGAGCGCGAGCACGACCGCGAATCCGATCCAGTAGCCGACGGCGGGGGGCCTCGGCCGCGCGGCGGGCGTCGCGGTCATTTCGGCGTCGGCACGAAGAGCCCGGTGGGCCGGAAGAGCATCGTCAGGACCAGCACGACGAACGAGACGATCACCGCCTGGGCCGGGCTCACCACGATCGCGGCGTAGCTCTCGAGGAGGCTGACGAAGATCGAAGCCAGGATCGAGCCGCCGAGATTCCCCATGCCGCCGACGACGACCACGATAAACGCGCGGAGGGTGAAGTCGAAGCCCATCGTCTGGGTGACGCCGGCGAACGGCCCGAAGAGCACCCCGCTCGCCGCCGCCATCGCCGAACCGATGGCAAACACCGCCGTGTAGACCAGCGGTACCGGAATGCCCATGGCCTGCGCCATCACGCGATCCTGGGTCGTGGCGCGGATCCAGATGCCGTACTTGCCGTATTTCAGGAACAGCCACAGGCCACCGATGATCAGGCCGGCCAGCACCGCCGTGGCGACCCGGTACCACGGGTACTGGAGGTGGAAGATGGTGAAGTCCCCGGGCACCGGCTCGCTGATGCGGCGCACCGACGGGCCCCACTGCCAGAGCGCGTACTTCTGGATCACGAGCGAAATACCGAACGTGGCGAGGATCGTCGTCAGCGGATCGCGCCCGATGAGCGGCCGCAGCGTCGTGACCTGGAGCAGCGCGCCCAGCACGGCGATGACGACCGCCGCGACGAGCAGCGCCAGCCAGTAGTTCCCGGTCACGCCCAGGACGCTGGCGCCGACGAACGCGCCGAGCATGAGCAGGTCGCCATGGGCGAAGTTGACGATGTCCATGATCCCGAAGATGAGCGTGAGGCCCGAGGCGACCATGGCCAGCACCATCCCGTTGACCAGGCCGTGGAGCGTCTGGATGATGATCTGGTCCATGTCAGACCCCCAGGTATTCGTGGATGACGCGCGGGTCGGCGCGCAGCTCGGCCGTCGCCGCGTGGTGGCGCACCGCGCCCTTCTCGATGATGTAGACCCGCACGGCCGCGTCGAGCGTCAGTGGAACGTTCTGCTCGACCAGGAGGATGGCCACCCCGTCCCGGTGGAGCGCGTGCACGATCGCCTGGATTTGGGCGACCATGCGGGGCATGAGCCCCTCGGTCGGCTCGTCGAGGAGGATGATCTTCGGCTCGAGCATCATCGCGCGCGATGGCGAGCATCTGCTGCTCGCCGCCAGACAGCGTCCCGCCCGCCTGGCTACGTCGCTCCTTCAAAATCGGAAAGTAGCTGTAGACTTTCTCGAGCAGCAGCTCGCGGCGCTCCGGCGTGACCCCGGGACGGTCGAGCCCCGTCCGGAGATTCTCGAGCACCGTCAGCAGGCGGAAGATCCGTCGCTCCTCCGGCACCCACGCGATGCCGAGCCCGGCCAGCCCGTGGGGCGGCACGCTCGCCAGGTCGCGCCCGTCGAAGGTGATGCGGCCGGCCGTCCGGCGCACCATCCCCATGATCGTCTTGAGCGTCGTCGTCTTGCCCACGCCGTTGCGGCCGAGCAGGCCGACCACCTCACCCGCGCGCACCTCGATCGACACGCCGTGGAGCACGTGCGACTTGCCGTAGTGGGCGTCGACGTTCTCGAGGACGAGCATCAGGTCTTGAGGTAGACCTCTTGGACCCGCGGGTTGGCCTGGATCTCCGCCGGCCGGCCCTCGGCCAGCACCTCGCCGTAGTTCAGCACCGTGATCGTGTGGGCGAGGCCCATCACGACCTCCATGTCGTGCTCCACGATCAGGATCGTGAGGTCATGGGCGATGCGGCGGATCAGGTCCACCGTGGCGTGGGTCTCGGCCACGCTCATGCCGGCCGTCGGCTCGTCGAGGCAGAGGAGCTTCGGCGCCGTGGCGAGCGCGACGCCGATCTCGAGGTTGCGCTGCTCGCCGTGCGAGAGATTCGCCGCGAGCTCATCCTCCTTGCCCGCGAGCCCGACGTCGGCGAGGACGGCCCGCGCGCTGTCGATGACGTCCGCGTACGCCCGGTGGTGACGCAGCATGCTCCAGCCGTGGCGACGGGACTGGCTGGCGATCCGGACGTTCTCGAGAACGGTGGCACCCGGCAGGAGGCTGGTGATCTGATACGAGCGCGCGATCGCCTTCCGGGAGATGGTGTGGGGCGGCAGCCCCGCGATGTCCTCGCCGTTGAAGATGATCCGGCCACTCGTCGGCCGCAGCACGCCGGTCAGGCAGTTGAAGAAGGTGGATTTGCCCGCGCCGTTGGGGCCGATGATCCCGCGGATCTGCCCCACGGGCACGCTGAGGGACACGTTGGTGAGCGCCACCAGCCCGCCGAAGTGGACCGTCAGCGCCTCCGTCTTGAGGATCGGCGCCCGTGCGGTCAGAGTGGACACGCCCGAGAGGGGATCGAGGAGCGCCCCGGGTGTCCCGGGCCGCTCCGAGCAAGGGGGGTATGGGGGACCATTCCGAGGCCCCCCCATGTCCCTAGACGAACTTGCACGCCGGCGGGACGAGCGTCCTCTCCTTCGGCACCACGTCCACGATCTTGTGCTTGTTGTTCTGGATCGTGAAGATGAACTCGCGGAGGAACGCCTGGTGGTCTTCCTTCCGCAGCGTCTTGTCGCCCTGCGGGAAGTCGTCGCCCTCTTTGACCTCCATGCCCTCGAGCGCCTCGATCAGCTTCATCGTGTCTTCGCGACCGCGGAACCCGGACCTCTGGATACCGAGCTTCAGGAAATTCATGGCCTCGAAGTTCGACTGGACGTAGCGGTCCGGCAGCGGGCCGGACGGGTCGATCTGCTTGAGGGCCGCGACGGCCTGGTCGAAGAACTTTTTGTGGTGCGGCGTGTTCAGCGGCGGGTCCAGCACCGGGACGTAGCGGTTGATGCCGACGAATCCCTCGATCTTCTGGCCCAGGGCGGGCAGGTGCGTGGACTCCGCGATGGCGCCGTCGCCCGCGTACTTGTACTTCTTGGTGAGCCCGAGGTCGTAGATCGCGTTCGTGAAGTTGACGGCGTTGGCGCCGAAAAATATCCCGAAGATGCCGTCGAAGACGCCGGTGATCTTCGAGACGAACGGCGCCATGTCGGCCGTCCCGAGCGGAATACCGGTCGTCTCGACGACCTCGCCGCCGTTGTTTCTGATCTGCTGGAGGTACGCGTCCCGCGTCGACTGACCCCACGCATAATCGAGATAGGCGACGTGCCACTTCTTGCCCATCTTCCCGACCAGGTACGGAGAGATCGCGACGGCCTGAGCCGGCGCGTAGTCGAAGGGCCGGAAGACGAAACGGCTGCATTTGGTCGTGGTGATCGTGGTATCCAGGCAGACACCGATCATCCAGACGGTCCGGTGCTCCTCGAACACCGGCATGCAGGCTAGACAGACGTTGGAGAGGTAGCCGCCCTCGGCCACGTCGACCTTGTCCTCGAGCACCAGCTTCTCGGCCTTGCGGCGGCCCACGTCGGGCTTCGACTCGTAGTCGGCGATCACCAGTTCGATGGGGCGGCCGTTGATGCCGCCCGCCTTGTTGATCCGATCGACGGCCATCTGCGTGCCGACCAGCGAGGTCTTCCCGCCGGCCGCCGCCGTGCCGGAGAGCGGCTGGAGAACCCCGACCTTGTACGGCTTGGCCTGTCCGAATGCCTCCCGCCAGGGCGCCGGCACCAGCATGGTCGCGCCGAGGGCCCCGGCCGCGGTGGCCGACAGCCCTAGAAGCCGGCGGCGGGTGGTCTTGCCGCTCCACCACATGTCCTTCGCCCAGGGTTCGTCCTGCCAGCGTTCGGCCATCTGATCCTCCTTGCAGCGCCCGCGTCGCGGACCGGGAGCCCGGAATGCGGGCAGCGGGGTGACCGGTTAGAGAATTGCCCCTCATTACACTAACCGATCTGAGCCCGCAAGGGGTCCGGCCTAGAGCGTGCCCGGGTACGCGCCGCCGTCGATCAGGAAGTTCTGGCCTGTCATGAAGCCGGCCTGGGCGCTGCAGACGAATGTGCAGAGGTCGCCGAACTCCGCGGGATCGCCGAAGCGTCCCGATGGGTTGGCCTTGTTGCGGTCGCGGATGACTTCCTCGACCGTCCGGCCACTGGTCTTCGCCTGGATGGCGATCGTCGAGCGCAGGCGGTCGGTGTCGAACGGACCGGGGAGCAGGTTGTTGATCGTGACGTTGTGGCCGACGGTCTTGCGCGCGAGGCCGGCGACGAAGCCCGTGAGGCCGGTGCGCGCCCCGTTCGAGAGCCCCAGAATGTCGATGGGGTGCTTCACCGCGCTCGAGGTGATGTTGACGATGCGGCCGAAGCGGCGGGCGAGCATGCCGTCCAGGGTCGCCTTGATCATTAGAATCGGCGTGATCATGTTCGCGTCGACCGCCCTGATCCAGGTGTCCCGGTCCCAGTCGCGGAAGTCGCCCGGCGGCGGACCGCCGGCGTTGTTGACGAGGATGTCGGGCTGCGGGCAGGCGGCGAGCACCGCGGAGCGCCCCGCCTCGGTCGTCACGTCGCCGGCGACCGCGGTCACGCGCACGCCGGTCGCGCCGCGGATCTCCTTCGCCGCCGCCTCGAGCACATCCTTGGTGCGGGCGATCATGGTGATGTTCACGCCCTCGCGGGCCAGCGACAGGGCGCACGCCTTGCCGAGCCCCTTCGACGCCGCGCACACGATCGCGTTCCGGCCTCGGATGCCGAAGTCCATCGCGCCGTTCTCCCCTCAGCCGAGGAGCCCGGCCGCGGCGAGCGCCTTCTTGATTGCCGCGCGTTCGGCCGCGCTCACCGGCGTCAGCGGCGGGCGCACGTGTGCTGCGGGAATGCGCCCGAGGAGCACGAGCGCCTCTTTCATGCGGTTGTGCATGTCCACGAACGGGGGCGCGTAGAAGACCCGCACGAGCGGATCCAGCCGGTCATTGACCCGGCGCGCGCCGTCGAGGTCGCCCTTCTGGCACGCCTCGAACAACTCGGCCTGGAGGTCGGCGGCGACGCTCCCCATGCCCGAGATCGCCCCGTCGGCGCCGAGCACGAACGTCGCCATGAGCGACATGGTGAACGACGAGAGCATCGCGACGGGACGGCCCGTGGCGCGGAGCGCTCTCAGGTTCTGCTCGAACGCGACGATGTCGTTCGACCAGTCCTTCACCGCGGCCACCTGCGGGATCTCGGCGAGCCGCGCGAGCGTCTCCGGCGCGTAGCCGATGCCCGAGGCCGGCGGATATTCGAACACGACGATCGGCAGGTCCGCCTTCTCGGCGATCTCCCCGAAGTGCCGGAGCGCCATGTCGGGCTTCTGCTGGGCTCCCCACATGAAGAGCGTCGGGGGGAAGACGAGGACACCCGCCGCGCCCGCAGCCCCGGCGTCGCGGGCGAGCTCGACCGCCTCCGCCGTGCCGTCGGAGTAGACGCCCGCGACGACGGGGCACCGCGAGCCGACTTCGTTCAGCGCGATGGCCAGAGCGCGCGTGCGCTCCTCGCGCGAGAGCGACGAGACCTCCGCGGCGTGGCCGTTGGCGACGACCCCGGTGACGCCGGGCGTGTCGGCGAGCCAGCGGAGGTGCCGCCGATACGCGGCCTCGTCGATCGAGAGGTCGGCCTTGAAGGGGAGGATGTTCGCCGGCATGACGCCCGAGAACTTCAGCATGTCGACACCTCGTCCATGATGACTTGGGTGGGAGACGGCGCGACCGTACGCCCGTCCGATGATATCAGGAGTCGCGTGCTGGCTCTCGGGCCAGAGCCTGGCCATGCGCCGCCCGGAGATCTATCGGCGCGCGGGGTCGGAAGCCGCGTGGGGGGCCCGCGAGACGCGCGGGAGAATCTCGCGGGCGATCACCTCGACCTGCGCGGGCTCGTAGCGATAAGGGATCAGGATGAGGCGGTCGACGCCCGTCGCCGCGTGGGCGCGGAGCTGGGTCACACACTCGTCGACGCTCCCGCGGATCGCGTGCTCGATCGTGGACTCGCTCCACGCCGCCACGTCCCACTCGGTCTGAAGCCACTGTCGCAGCGGTGCCTCGGTCTCGGCGCGCGAGCGGCCGACGTAGATCGCGAGCTGGTTCGAGCCCGTGAGCGCCGTCGGGTCCCGCCCGGCCTCGCGCGCGAAGCCCACGATCTTCTCCCACGCCTTCCGGTAGCTCTCGGGCGTGTAGAAATACGTGAGCCACCCGTCGCCCTTCGTCGCGACGCGCTTCAGGACCGCGTCCACGTAGCCACCGATGAGGATCGGCGGGCGCGGCCGCTGGACGGTCGGGGGCCGCATCACCGCGTCGCGAAGGTTGAACTCGTCCGCCCGGAGCGTCACGCGGTCCTCGGACCAGAGCCGCGTCAGGATTTCGAGGTTCCGCTCGAAGAGCCGGCCACGCTGCGTGAAGGGTACCCCCACGGCGTCGAACTCGCGCGCGTACCAGCCGGCGGCGACGCCGAGGATGAGACGACCCTTGGAGACGACGTCGAGCGTCCCGAGCGCCTTCGCGGCGACGGTCGGGTTCCGGAGCGGGAGCACCATGACGCCGGTGCCGAGCTTGATCTTCGTCGTTCTCGCCGCGATCGCGGTGAGAATGCCGACGGCATCGAGGATCGGGAACGCGGGCTCGACGCCGAGGATCACGTGGTCCCACGCCCAGAGCGACTCGAAGCCGAGCGCCTCGGCGCGCTCGGCGTAGGCGAGGATCCCGTCCACGTCCGGCGTCTCGGTCGGGCCCACGAAGTTCTTGAGGGCGAGGCCCCACTGGATCATTTCACCGACCCGCCATCACCCGAGGAACCGCCGCTCGGGATCGAGCGCGCGCAGCATCTGGAGCTCGTCGGCCGCCGGCGGCGCGGTCACCTCGAGCGTCGAGGCGAGGCCGAGCTCGAAGCCCGTGTTCGCCCGGATGGTCTCGACCGTTTCGCCGGGGTGTACGGCCTCGATCAGCATGCGCCTGGTCTCCGGGTCGAAGCCCAGGAGGCCGAGCGTCGTGACGACGCGCGAGACGCCGCCGAAGAGGAGGCCCGCGGCGCGGCGGGAGTCGTCGCCGCGGAGCCACGCCGGGCTCGTGATGAAGTCTACGCGCGGAACGAAGCGGCGCTTCTCGTGCGCGGTGACGATGATGACCTCGCGGCAGAGCGAGGCGATGTCGTTGGCGCCGCCGGTGCCCGGCAGACGCACCTTCGGCTTCCCGTAGTCGCCGATGGCGGTCGTGTTGATGTTGCCGTATTGGTCGATCTGGGCGCCGCCCATGAAGCCGACGTCCACGAAACCGCGCTGGGCGAAGAGGAAGGCGTCGGTGATGCCGGGCAGCATCTGCGCCCGCCGACCCGCGCGCATCTCGTTGGTCGAGATCGGCAGCCGTCCTGGCGCGATCTCGGGGCCGATGATCCCGCCCTCGATCACGAGCGTGAGGCGGGGGGCGTGCCGCTGCTTGGCGAGCGCCGCGGCGAGCAGCGGGACGCCCACGCCCGCGAACACGGTCGTATCATCCCGGAGCTGGCGCGAGGCCATGACCGCCAGGAGCTCGGCGGCATTGCAGGGACCGCTCACGCGTCGACCGTCAGCTCGCGGGCGCGCCGGGTCTGGCGCGCCAGGCGCTCGCCGCCGAAGAGGCCGAGGTAGTCGGCGAACGTCGGCGGCCTGTACGCGTAGCGCTCGAGGTAGTCGGCGACCGCCGTGGGGCCCCGGGCGTCGATCGCGGCCGTGTACTCGCCGAAGTGGTCGAAGTCCGCCTCGTAGAGTCCGTAGCATTCGTGCGGGAACGCGCCGAAGGGCACGTGGACGAGCGCGTCCACCAGGAAGCCCGGGACGACGGTACGGTCGGGATGCCGCCGCGTCTCGTCGTCGCCGACGATCTCCTCGGCGGTCACGAGGACCGTCGTGGCCGCCCTGGCGATGTCGCCGTCCATGTGCGGGTAGCCGTCGATCTGGCAGTTGCCGAACCTGTCGGCGCGGTGAACGTGGAGGACCGCGACGTCGGGAAACAGCGCCGGCACCGCCGCGAGCGTCTCGCCGGTGTAGGGGTCCTGGAGGCTCTTCGTCCCGCCGACCGCCATGAGATCGGAGCCGAGCATCGTGAGCGCGGGGAGGAAGGGCACGCCCATCGCGCCCGCGCGGAAGCGCAGGCCGAGTGCCAAGTGGCTCCACTCCTCGAGGGCCACCTGCCCCGACTCGACGTAGTGGCGCATGATCTTCGACACGCCCCACGGGAGCCCGATGGACATCCACGCGGTGACGATCCGCTCCACGGCGCCCGCGACCATCAGGAACTCGCCCTCCGTGCACGTGAGGTTGCGCGCGAGCGTGAGACCGCGCCGCCGCTGGCGGAGCAGCTCGCGCACGAGCGCGAGGGGCGTCCGCGAGAAGAGGCAGCCGCCGACCGCGACGTGGTCGCCGTCCTTCACGCGCCCGACCGCGTCCTCGAGGGTCGTCAGCTTCGCGCCCGCCGACTTGGCCTTCGCCTCGATCCGCCGGCGGGCGGCGACGAAGTCGTACTCGCGCGGGTTCAGGTGAGCACCTCCCAGCGCGCCTGGTGACGGTCGAGCTCGCGGCGCGTCCGCTCGTCCATCGGATGCTCGCGCTGCGGAACCTCGACGCGCTTCGACTCGCCGCAGAGCGCGGTCGTGAAGTAGCGCTGGCCCGTGTCGTTCGCCATCGTGACGACCGAGACGAGCTCCGGCCGGCGCCGGACGAGTTTCAGCGCGGCGGCGACGTTGCAGCCCGTCGAGATGCCGCAGAAGATCCCTTCCTCGCGCGCGAGACGGCGCGCCATCGCGATCGCCTCCGCGGTGGTCGTGGTGATGACGCCCGAGAGCAGCGACACGTCGAGGTTCGCCGGGATGAAGCCGTCGCCGATCCCCTCGATGCCGTGGGGGCCCCACGCGCGCCGCGCGAGCAGCGCACACTCGTCGGGCTCGACGGCGTAGAGGCGCACCGTGGCGTCGTGCTCGCGGAGGAAGCGGCCGACGCCCGAGAGCGTGCCGCCGCTCCCCTGGGCGTCGACGAAGGCTCCGACGCGGCCGCCGCACTGCTCCCAGATCTCGGGCGCCGTCGTGACGTAGTGCGCCTCCACGTTGTCGGCGTTGTCGAACTGGCCGGGCACCCAGTACGCGGCCGGCTCGGCGGCGCGGATCTCGGCGAGACGGCGGAGTGAGAGATCCACGTCGCTCTCGCCCCCGGGCGTGAAGACCAGCTCGGCGCCGTAGGCCCGCATGATCTTCTTGCGCTCGTCGCTCATGCCTTCGGGCATGACGATCGTGCACGGGTAGCCCTTCACGGCCGAGACGAAGGCGCACGCGATCCCGGCGTTGCCGGTGGAGCACTCGAGGACCCGCATGCCGGGTCGGAGGTCGCCCCGGGCCTCGGCGCGGTCGAACATGTGGAGATAGATCCGGTCCTTGAGGCTACCGGTCGCGCCGTACCACTCGAGCTTGAGGTACACCGTCGGCGTGAGGCCGGCCGTCACGCGATTCAGCTTGACGAGCGGGGTCCGACCCACGGCGTGCGCGACCGACGGCAGCGCGGCGCGGTAGGCGTCCCAGCGGATCGGCATGCGAGGCGGATTGTACCCGCGTCAATCCCGGCGGTCCAGACGGAAGACCATCTGCGTCGGCCGCACGAAGCGGAGCGCGAGCACGAGGACGGCCAGGACGACGGCCATGTAGATGACGGCCATGGCGTCCACGGAATAGATGGGGCGCATCCCGGCGGCGAACACCGCGTAGTAGAGGGCGACGACGAGGGTCTGCGAGCCCGCGCCCGAGAGGAGGAAGGTCAGCTCGAAGTTCGCCACCGTGTTGACGAGGACCAGGAGTCCGGCGGTGAGGAGCCCCGGCAGCGCGAGCGGCACGATGACCCGGCGGAACACCTGCACGCGCGTGGCGCCGTGCACACGGGCCGCCCACTCGAGGCTCACGCTGATCTGCTCGAGGAACGGCAACAGCACGAAGATCGCGAGCGGCAGCATCGGCACGAGGTTGGCCGCGATCACGCCGGCGACGGTCCCACCGATGCGGTAGCGGTAGAGCGTCGTCGCAAGCGGGATGCCGTAGGTCATCTGCGGGACGAGCAGCGGCAGGAAGAAGAGCAGGAGGAGGGGCCCCTTGCCGCGGAATTCGTGGCGCGCGAGCAGGTAGGCGGCGGGGAAGCCGAGGAGGAGGGCCGCCGCGGTGACCGTGCCGGCGACCGTCAGGGTCACCGTGAGGACCTGGTCGAGCTGGAACTCGCGCCACGCGTAGGCGTACCACTCGGTCGTGAAGGCGGAGGGCACCGGTGTCGCGAACCAGCGCCGGGCGAACGACGACACGACCACGTGACCCACGATCCCGGCGAGGTTCAGCAGAAAACCGAGCACGAACAGCGAGACTGCGAGGCGCCAGAGCCGGCCGCGCATCAGCGCTTTCCCGCACCCATCGTCGCCACGCCCGTCCCCGCCATCCGACGCCGGAGCACCAGGATCAGCCCCAGGCCGGCGAGCTGGCAGACGCCCATCACGACGGCGATCGCCGAGGCCATCGACATGTCGGAGTGCTCGAACGCCTGCTGATAGGCCGCGATCGCGATCGTCCGCGTGGCGCCGGCCGGCTGGCCGACCAGCACCGCCGAGGGGAAGACCCCGAAGTTCATGACGAAGACGAGTGCGAACGCGATGGCGACGCCGGGCGCGATGAGCGGCCACATGACCCGGCGGAAGACCGCCCACGCTCCCGCCCCGAGCACACGCGCGGAGGCCTCGAGCGCGGGGTCGATGCCGGAGATGTAGCCGAGCAGCATGAGGAAACAGAACGGGAAGTGCTGGACGAAGAGGGCGATCATCACACCCGTGTAGTTGTGCGTGAGCCGCGTCGGCTCGCCGACGCCCAGCCCCACGAGCGCCTGATTCAGCCACCCCTTGGGCCCGTAGAAGCCGTTGATGCCCTCGGCGACCAGCACCGTGCCGAGGGCGATCGGGAGGACCAGCGCGGTCGTGATCGTGCGCTCGCCCCGGATGCCGCGGCGCATGGCGTAGGCGACGATCAGCGCCAGCAGCACGGTGACGATCGTGTTGGGCACGGCGATCGAGGCGGTCACCCAGATCGTGCGCGCCTGCCACGGGTCGAGGAGGAACGCGAGATAGTTCGCCGGCGAGACCCCGCCCGTCCCGGGCCGGAGCGAGAGGAGGACGCCGTAGGCGAACGGGAACACGAACATGACGAGGAGATAGGCGACGGACGGCAGCAGCAGGGTGGCGATTCTCACCGAGCCCCGTCCTCCGCCGGCAGGATCACGACCCGTTCTGGCGGGAGCCGGAGCGTGAGCGCGCTCCCGACGGCCGCCGGGTGCGGGAGCCGCGCCGTGACGGTCTGTCCCCCGCCGAGGACGACCTCGACGCCGTGCTCGCGGCCGAGGTATTCGGTGAACCGCACGGTGCCACGTACGACGTTCGTGCCCGGCGGCTCCGCCGCGACTTCGACGTCTTCGGGGCGCACGACGGCGACGGCAGCCGTCCCGGACGCCAGGGCGACGACGCCGAGCCCCCGCAGGGTGATGTCTGGCGCGCGGCCGACCACCATGTCGCCCTCGGCGGCGGACACGGTCACCGGGAAAGCGTTCCGGTAGCCCATGAAGTCCGCGACGAAGAGCGTCCGCGGGCGGTCGTGGATCTCGGCCGGCGCGCCGGCCTGCACGACGCGGCCGTCGCGCAGGACGACGACGCGGTCGGAGAGCGACAGCGCCTCGGTCTGGTCGTGGGTGACGTAGATCGACGTGAGCCCGAGCTCTCCGTGCAGGCGCTTGATCTCGCCCCGCATCTCGAGCCGGAGCTTCGCGTCCAGGTTCGAGAGCGGCTCGTCGAGCAGGAGCACGCGCGGCTCGACGGCGAGCGCGCGCGCGATGGCGACTCGCTGCTGCTGGCCGCCGGAGAGCTGGCCCGGGTACCGGTCTTCGAGGCCGGTGAGCCGCACCAGCTCGAGCATGCGCCGGACCCGGGGCGCGAGCTCCACCTTCCCGAGGCCGCGTATCGCGAGCCCGAAGGCGACGTTCGCCCCGACGGTGAGGTGGGGGAAGAGGGCGTAGTTCTGGAAGACCATCCCGAAGCCGCGGCGCTCGGGCGGCAGCCCATCGATCCGGGCGCCGTCGAGCCGGATTTCGCCGACCGTCGGCTGGAGCAGGCCCGCGAGCAAGTTGAGCGCGGTGGACTTGCCGCAGCCCGAGGGCCCGAGGAAGGTCACGAACTCGCGGCCGCGTACCTCGAGCGCCAGGTCATCGAGGACGGTTTTCGCGCCGAAGCGCTTGGTGAGGCGGAAGGCGAGGCTCGTGATCAAGCTAGAATTTCTTGATCCTCTGCGCGCCCACCTCCTTGTCCCACCGGTCCATCGCGGCGATCAGCTCCTTCACGGGCAACTGCGGGACGATCGTGTACCTCTTCTCCATGTCCGTGTACTCGGGCCGCCAGTGCTCCTGGACCAGCTTCTGGATGTCGGCGGGCGCGCGATCGAGCGTCGCCGCCTTGACGGAGGGACCGATGAACGCCTTCCACGTGAGCGCCTGCTGGTCGGGCCGACGCATGAACTTCATCAGGTCGAGAATGATCTCCTGCTCGGCCGGGGGCACGCCCTTCGGCAGCGCCCAGTAGTGGCCGTCGATCACAAACGCCGTGTTCGGCAGGATGAAGATCTTCGACTCGGGCGGGACGGTGCCCTCCGCCCTCGGCTTCATGTCCCACTCCATGATGCCCGCGATGATCCAGCGCGTGCCCTCCGCGAACTCCTTCAGCGTGACGGTGGTGCCCGTCGGGTAGTACTCGACGTACTCGCCGATCTCCCTGAGGAACGCCCACGTCTTGTCCCACCCGGCGACCGGGTCCTTCGGATTCTTGTCGCCGAGGATGAACGGCAGACCACAGATGATCGAGCGGCCGGGCCCCGAGTTCGCCGGGCGCGCGTACATGAACTTGCCGGGGTTGGCCTTCACCCACGCCTTGAACTCGTCTGCCGTCTTCGGCGGCTGCTTCACCTTGCCGGGGTTGTAGATGAAGACGGGGCCGCCGTTGTTCACGACGGAGGGCAGCAGGAAGCCTTCGCCCTCGGCCTGCAGCACCTTGCCGGCGTCGGTCAGCTCGTCCCTGGGAAAGAGCTTGTCGTACTGGGGAAAGAGCTTCACGAGCTGGCCGTTGTTGGCGAGGACGGAGCCGGCGTCCTGGCCGACGAGGAGCAGGTTGACGTCCACGCGCCCGGCGTCCTGCTGCGCCTTGATCTTCGCCGGCAACTCGGGCGCCGGCGCGCGCTGGAAGTTCACCGCCTTGACCTTCTGCGGGTTCGCCTTCTGGTAGTTCTCGATGATGGCGCGTGTCGAAGAGAGGTCGCCGGCGACGTCGATGACGGAGATCGTGATCGGCCCCTGCGCAGCCGGGCGGCCCGGCGGATGGATCACGACCCAGGTCAGCGCGAACGTGAGCGCGACGGCGACGATCAGGGCGCGTCTCATAGAAGCCTCCTCCCTCGGAAGGCACCCCGTTGGTACTGCAACGCTCGGACCGTGTCAAGACGCGCACCGCGCCTCACGTCGCCCCGGTCGCGTCGAAGGCGGCGGGAATGTGGCGGACGCTCTGTGCGCCGTCGTCGTCGAGCGTGACGGCCACGACGTCGAAGCGGCAGCGGACATCGCCGAGACGCTTCCGCTTGAGATACTGCTGGGCGAGCCGGACGAGACGCCGCCGCTTCCACCACTCGACCGCCGCGCCCGGGCCGTCGTCCCAGCGCGCCCGGCGGCACTTCACCTCGACGAAGACCCAGGCGTCGCCCTCGCGGCAGACGAGGTCGAGCTCGCCCTGTCGGAACCGCACGTTGCGCTCGACGACGACGAGGCCCGCGCGCTCGAGATGGCGCGCCGCGGCCTGCTCCGCCTGCCGGCCGATCCAGTGGCGCGAGTCGACCATACCTCGGCATCGTGGACCGTCGCGGCGTCGGGTGAAATGTCGAATCTTTGAAACAGTGAAGCGGCAGGGAATCCTCGGATAGGGCTTTCCCTCCCCCTAATCGGGGATTCGACCGCTTGTCCCCCCTCGTGGGAACGCTAGTGTGGGCGTCAGCCGGACATTTCACCGGAGCCGGGGTTCCCTGGTTCGAGCAGGAGGGTCGGCTATGACCGGACGCTCAGCGAGGCTGCCTCTGGCTGTCGTCGGGACCCTACTGCTCACGTCGGCGGTTTCGACCACCGCGCCCGCCCAGACGGGAACATGGACCAGCATCGGGCCCGAGGGTGGAAGCATCCAGGCCCTGGCGATCGACCCCCGCTCGCCGAGCACCGTCTACGCGGGAACGCTCCTCGACGGAGTTTTCAAGAGCACGGACGGGGGTGGAAGCTGGAGCAACATCGGCTTGGCGAACGCCCTCGTCGCGGCCCTGGCGATCGACCCCACGACCCCGAGCATCGTCTACGCGGCGACGTTTGGAGGCGTGTTCAAGAGCACGGATGGGGGCGGCAGCTGGAGTGCGAGCAGCACCGGCCTGACCATCGCCGTGGTCCGGGCCCTGGTGATTGACCCGCTGATTCCGACGATCCTCTACGCCGGAACCACCGATGGGGTCTTCAAGAGCATCGATGCGGGCGCAAGCTGGACTGACATCGGCCTGACCGGCTCTGAGGTTCGAGCCCTGGTGGTCGATCCCCGAGCCTCGGCCACAGTCTACGCAGGGACGGATCACGGCGTGTGCAAGAGCTTGGCCGGGGTCGTCACTCGCTGGATTTGTATCAACAGCGGCCTGACCAACAGCGATGTCCGGGCCCTGGCGATCGACCCCCAGATCTCGGGCACCATCTACGCCGGCTCCGGCGGCGGCCTCTCAGGGACGAGGCCCGGCGGCGTTTTCAAGAGCATGGACGGGGGCGTCAGCTGGAGCGACACCGGCGCGAGCATTCCTGAGGTCCGAGCTCTGGCGATCGATCCCCAGACACCAACCACCCTCTATGTGGGGACATTTCGCAACACGGGAACACTTCGGAGCGGCGTGTTCAAGAGCACGGACGGAGGTGGCAGCTGGAGCGCCGCGGACACCGGCCTCACGAACAGCTCTGTCCTCGCCCTGAGGATTGATCCGGCGACCCCTGCCACTCTCTACGCAGGGACGAATGGCGGTGTGTTCAGGAGCGGCGACGGGGCCGGCAGCTGGAGCGTCCGTAACACCGGCCTGGCGAACACCTCGGTCTTTGCCCTCGCGATCGACCGCGTGACGCCGACCACCCTCTATGCGGGGATGAGTGGCGAGCCGGGCGTCTTCAAGACGGAGGACCGGGGTGGAGGCTGGGGCACCAGAAATCTCGGCCTACCACCCAACAGTGTCTTGGCCGTCGCGATTGACCCGGTGACGCACACCACTCTATATTCGGGAACGTTCGGTGGCGGCGTCTTCAAGAGCGTGGACGGGGGCGGCACCTGGAGTGCGGTCAACGCCGGGCTCACGAACCCGTCGGTGCAGGCTCTGGCGATCGATCCCGTGACGCCGACCACGCTCTATGCGGGGGCGACGGGCGGCGTCTTCAAGAGTGTGGACGGGGGCGGCAGCTGGAGCGCCGACAACACCGGCCTGACCGGCACCGACATTCAGGCCCTGGTGATTGACCCCGCCACGCCGACCACCCTCTACGCGGGGACGAGGTTCGGCGGCGTGTTCAAGAGCACCGACGGCGGCGCAACTTGGCGTGGCGTCGGCACCGGCCTTCCGAGCACCGCCGTCCTGGCTCTCGTCGTTGACCCTGTGACCCCCGCGACGGTGTACGCAGGTTTGAGTGGCGGCGTGTTCAAGAGCACTGACGGCGGCGGCGGGTGGAGTGACGTCAACACCGGCCTGACGAGCCAGTGGGTCCAGGCTCTGGCGGTCGACCCCGTGACTCCAGCCACCGTCTACGCGGGGACGGCCGACGGCGTCTTCAAGAGCGTGGATGGGGGCGCCGCGTGGAGCAAGGTCAGCGCGGGTCTGACGAGCACCTTGGTCAGGGCTTTGGCGATCGACCCCGTGACACCGACTACCCTGTACGCGGGAACGTTCGCCGGTGGCGTGTTTGTCCTTCAGCAATCGGCGCGCGCGGAGCTTCGCGAGGAGGGGGGCTCGACGGGGGTCGAGTCCAATTTTCACTCCCGGGCCTGGCGGCGGCCGCATGGAGTCGGCGCCGTGCGCCGCGGGTCGAGGGATCCTCGAGAGGACCCGGGCGGCGCGGACGATTCGACGACCGGGCTCGAGCGGCGGGAGGCGGGGAGACGGGTCGACCGACGCGAACGTTCACGTCACGCGACTCAGCCGCCGAGGTAGGCGCGCCGGACGTGGTCGTCGTCGAGGAGCTCCCGCGCCGCGCCCTCGAGGACGATGCGCCCGGTTTCCATGACGTACGCGCGGTCCGCCATGCGGAGCGCGAGATACGCGTTCTGCTCGACCATCAGCACGGTCGTCCCGCGCCGCCGGATGTCGGCGATGATCTCGAATGTCCTCTCGACCAGCGCCGGCGCGAGCCCGAGCGAGGGCTCGTCGAACAGGACGAGCCGCGGGTGAGACATGAGCGCGCGGGCGATGGCGAGCATCTGCTGCTCCCCCCCGGACAACGTGCCCGCCGTCTGCCGCCGGCGCTCGGTGAGGATCGGGAAGTGGGTCGAGACGCGCTCGAGGTCGTCCTCCACCTGCCGGCGGTCGCGGCGGATGTAGGCGCCCATCTCGAGGTTCTCCTGCACCGTGAGGTAGGGGAAGACGCGGCGGCCCTCGGGGCAGTGGGCGATCCCGGCCCGCAGGATCGCGGCGGGTGTGGCGGCGTGGATCGGGACGCCGTCGAAGACGATGCGCCCTCGCCCCGCGGGGAGCAGCCCGGAGATCGCACGCAAGGTCGACGTCTTACCGGCGCCATTCGCGCCGATGAGGCACACGAGCTCGCCCGGCCGCACCACGAGGTCGAGGCCGCGGAGCGCCTGCACGTGGCCGTAGGACGCGTGGAGGCCCTCGAGCGCGAGCAGGACCCCCGCGTCAGCCACCGGTGGATCCCAGGTAGGCACGGATCACGTCCGGGTGAGCCTGGATCGCCGCCGGCGCCCCCCCGGCGATCACCCGCCCCCCGTTCAGCACGATGACGGTGTCCGAGATGCCCATGACCATCCGCATGTCGTGCTCGACGAGGAGCACGGTGGCGCCCGCGTCGCGGATTCGGCGAATCAGCCCGCTCACGACGCCCTTCTCCGACGCGGTCATCCCGGCGCCGGGCTCGTCGAGGAGGAGCAGGCGCGGGCGGGCGCCCAGGGCCACGGCCAGCTCGACCAGCCGCTGCTCGCCGTAGGGCAGCTCGCTCGCGATCTCCCGGCGGCGGTGACCGAGACCGACGAGCTCGACGAGCTCGTCCGCCTCGCGCGCGAGCCGCACTTCCTCGTCGCGCAGGCGCCGCCGGCCGAGCAGCACCTCGAGGAAGCCCGCGGTCCCGCGCAGGTGCAGGCCGGTCCTGACGTTGTCGGCCACGCTGAGCGCGGGAAAGACGCTCGTGCGCTGGAAGGTCCGCACGATCCCGCGCCTGGCGATCGCCGAGGGCCGGAGGCCGGTGAGCGGCGCCCCGTCGTACGTGACCTCGCCCCGCGTCGGGGGGAGGTAACCGGTGATCGCGTTGAACGCCGTGGTCTTGCCGGCGCCGTTCGGCCCGATGACGCTCGTGATCGTGCCCGGGCGCACCTCGAAGCTCACGCCGTCGAGCGCGGCGACGCCGCCGAACCTGACCACGAGGTCGCGGACGGCGAGCATCAGGAGCGCCGCCGGAGCGCCGAGAGCGCCGGGACGATGCCGCGAGGCAGGAAGAACACGAGCAGGACGAGGAGCACTCCGTACGCGAGCATCTGCCACTGCCACGACGTCGCCGCGCGCAGCGCTTCGGGCAGGACCGTGAAGAGCACCGCGCCCACGAGCGGCCCGGCGAGCGTGCCCTTGCCGCCCGCGACGACCATGATGACCATCGTCACCGTGTAGGTGAAGAGGAAGACCTCGGGGCTCACGAAGCGCGTGTAGTGGGCGTAGAGGCTTCCCGCCATGCCGGCGAGCGCCGCGCTCACGACCGCCGCGAGCACGAGGTAGTGGGTCACGTCGACGCCGACCGACTCGGCCAGCGACTCGTTCTCGCGGAGCGCCACGAAGGCGCGGCCGATCCGCGAGCGCACGAGCCGGCGGCAGGCGAGGTAGCTGAGTCCCACGGCCGCCAGGACGAGATAGTAGTAGGCGCCCTTCGTGCGCAGCGACCAGGGTCCGAGCTCGGGCGCCGGCACGCCGGGCAGACCCAGCGGGCCGTTCGTCAGGTCCATCCAGTTGATGCTCACCAGCGAGATGACGCCGGCGAAGCTGATCGTGACGAGCACGAAGTACGCGCCGCGGAGCTTCAGCGCGAGTCGCCCGATGAACCAGCCCGCGAGGCCCGCCGCCGCGGCCGCGCCCGGCAGCGCGGCCCAGAAGGACCACTCGAGCCGGAGCGTGAGGAGCGCCGAGGTGTAGGCGCCGATACCGAAGAAGGCCGCGTGGCCGAGGGAAAGCTGGCCCGTGTACCCGAGCAGGAGGTTCAGCGAGAGCGCGAGCACCGCGAAGATGCCCGCCATGATGACGACGTGCAGGAAGTAGGGACTCGCGAGCCAGAAGGGCAGCGTCAGCGCGAGCAGCGCGGCGACGTGGCGCCCCGCCCGCGTCATCCGATTCTCTCTGACCTGGCGAAGAGACCCGCGGGACGCAGCACGAGCACGACGATGATGATCACGAAGCCCACGGCGTCACGGTAGCCGGAGGAGACGTAGCCGGCGCCGAGCTCCTCGACGACGCCGAGCAGCAGGCCGCCGAGCGTGGCGCCGGGCACATTGCCGAGCCCGCCGAGGATGACGACGGAGAAGGCCTTGAGCGACGCCAAGTCACCCATCGACGGGTACACGAGGAAGATCGACCCGAGCAACGCCCCGGCCGCCGCGGCGAGTGCCGCGCCGAACGCGAACGTGGCGGTATGGATCCGCTCGATCCGCACGCCCATGAGCGCCGCCGTCTCGGCGTCCTGGAACGTGGCCCGCATCGCACGGCCGAGCTTGGTTCGCTGGATCAGGAGGTAGCTGGCCGCGATGAGCGCCGCGGCGACGAGCAGGACGAAGAGCCGGAGCGGCGCGACCGAGACCGGGCCGAGGACGAGCGGCGCCGTCGGGAACGGGTGTGGGATGGACTGCGCGACGCCGCCCCAGACGAGCAGCTCCCCGTTCTGCATCGCGATCCAGACCCCGATCATGACGAGCATGGTCGTGTCGATGGACTCGCGGCGCAGCGGCCGGAGCAGCGAGACCTCGCAGAGCGCGCCGAGCAGGGCGCCGGCGGCGATCGCCCCGAGGAGTGCGAGGAAGAAGTTGAGACCGGCGAGGCCGAGGGCGGCGAACGCCGCGTACGCCCCCAGCGTGTAGAACTCGCCGTGGGCGAAGTTCACGACGTTCATCAGGCCGAAGATCAGGGTGAGGCCGATGCCCAGCAGCGCATACGTCCCGCCGAGCACCAGGCCGTTCACCAGGTGCTGAAGGAGCTCGGCCATCCTCCGCCGGTGGCTACTTCTTCGCGAGGAAGTCGGGCAGCGTCACCTTGCCGTCGCGGATCTGGACGACGAAGATGCTCGGCCGGCTCTGGCCGCTCTCCTTGCCGGCGGGCCCGTCCTTTTCGAACTTGATGGGGCCGTTGACCCCCATCAAGCTCACTCGCCAGAGGGCGTCGCGGACGGCCTTGGGGTCGTCGTTTCCCGCGAGCTTGATCGCCTCGGCGATCGTGGCGACGCCGTCGTGGCCGCGGAAGCCCTCGGTGAGCCCCTCGAACGGGTGGCCGCGCTTGGCCCACTCGTCGACGAACGCCTTCGCGAGCTTGCCGTCGGGCATCGCCTCCGGGAACCAGGGCATGAAGAACACGATGTGATAGCTGCCCTCCGCCGCGGCGCCGGCCTGCTTGATGAGCTGGGTGGGCGACGAGCTGCCGCCCGTGGTGACGATCTTGCGCGCGAGGCGCTGCTCCTGCGCCTGCTTCATGATGAGCGTGATCTGCTCGACGGCGGTCGTGACGAAGAGCGTGTCGCCGCCCGCCGCCTTGATCTTGGTGAGCTGGGCGTTCATGTCGGTCGCCGACTGCTCCATGAACTCGGCGGCGCCGACCGCGACGCCCTTCTTCTTCAGCATGTCGCCGAAGGCGCCGATCGAGCCGCGGCCCCAGTCGGTGTTGACGGCCAGGAAGTCGACGCGCTTGACGCCGAGCTTGTCGACGTACTGCTCGAGGCCGAGCGCCTCCATCTCGGACGGCGGGCTGATGCGAAAGATCCAC
>Ga0137396_10000031_pt1 | contig 45833 bp, 46 predicted proteins | sample czc16metaG_FD_108284 | JGI IMG/M metagenome (GOLD analysis project Ga0137396, IMG submission 108284) | Vadose zone soil microbial communities from Angelo Coast Range Reserve, California, USA - czcobulk3.16 metaG | ecosystem: Environmental > Terrestrial > Soil > Vadose zone | place: USA...
CTCTCGCACGATCGCTGCCGATGCTCCCTAGATAATACACCGCCTCTCTTCGCAGATCATAGTTCTCATGCGTCCGGGCCACCTTGGCCAGGAAATCGACGGCACGTTCATTCCCGACTTCTGCTATCGAATAGAAGACGTTTTCCCGTTGATCGTTCCGGGAGTGCGGGATGACATCGAACAGTTCGATCAGGGTTTCGACAGACCGGTTCTTATCGTTCGTCAGCATGCCGATATAATCGATCGCCGCATTCTGAATCTCCCGGCTGGTATCCTTTTTCGCGGCTTCGAGGAACAGGGGGAGAACGTCGTATTTCTTGAAATCGATCAACCCTTCCATGGCGGCAATGCGCAGCTTCGGATTCTGGGAGCGGTCGAGCGCGATGTCTCTGAGCGCCCGAAAAGAGGTCGAATCCTGTTTGCCGGATCCGAGCGCCTCGAGCGCCTCCATCTTCAGGCGGGTCTCCGGATCAAGCTCGTCGTTTCCATCGATCCTGCCGGGGGCCAGAGCCGCGGCCGGAAACCTCGGCAGGCGTATCGAGTTCAGGGCGCGGCTTTGAAGTCGAAGCGCATGGCTAAGCGTTCTCGTAGAAGGAGCCATTCCCGTCTGAAAAGGGTAGCCAAAGACGGGCTTGCCCTTCCAGGTAGTGACCTTTCCCGAATAAGGGGTGGGAACCTTCCCCCCGACCCTTCCGATCCTGGGGGTGAGATTCTTCGAATCTATCTTCACAGTATTTTCAGATTGATCGCTATCTGCAGGATCAGGGAACAGGGCCCAGGGCCCGTCGCTCGAATCGACGGAGTACGTGCGGCTGCTGCTGCTTGTGGATACGGTCCGACCGCTGACTGAGCTCGCCGCCCTCACATAAGCTCCGGCTTTCAGGTCGGAGAGATCCGCGATTGCGTCATCGTAGTATTGGCTCTTCGGGAAGCGTTGGATGAAGCGTTCATACGATTCGAGGGCCTTCTTCTTGTCGATGTGCATCATCGCATACGCCGACCAGTACTCCGCATCATCGACATACTCGCTCGAGGGATATGATTTGGCGACCGCCCGAAGCTTTTTTCTCGCTTTCTCCCATCGTTCGTCGAGAACAAGGTTGTATCCCTCCTTGTAGAGTTTGTAGGCGGGATCCCGCTTATTGTCCCCGGCATCGTCGAACCCTATCACCACGCCGGGGTCTCCCCCGCCATCGGGGAAAAGAGACTCGCGCGCGCCGATTGCCATCTGCTGGCCGGCGTGGAGTGTCCGGACGCCTGCGCAAGGAGAGGCGGCCAAAATGACCAAAACAGCTAGGTTGAGGATTTTCATATGTTTTCTAAAAAGTTTCCCGTGCCTGAATAAATCTTGTGGAGTCACATAGCGCCTCGGCCATGCGAATTTTAAAGAGAAGATTTTGGCGCTGAATCCCGCTTCGAATCAGTTCGACATTCGGCGTGCCGCCCTCCTCCTTGATATTTGCAAGCTCGATCAAGACTTTTTCGAGATCGCCGATAAGCCTTGCGGACCGCATGTCGAGCGGTTGATTCTTCAGGTACCGTGCCTGGGCAACCAGCTCGCGGGATACCCTGCGCTCCGCGCTCAGGTCGAACGGACGGTCGTCGGCCGTTTTCAAATTCGAGATGCCGACAAGCAGCACCTTTGATTTCCGGAAATAGTCTCCCATCCGGTCATCCACAGCAACCACCTGCGCAGGTTCTTCATCAGCCCGGACCGCTTCTTCGGGCTGTACCGGCTCGACACGAAGCAATCGTATCGCGAGAAATCCCACGATAACGAGCCCGAGAGAACCGCCTGTGATTGCTATTACGGGACCGCGGAACCGTAAGAGCGAACCAATCGCGTCGAGAATCCTGATCAAAGGCGACACTCGTTCGAGGCCGCGGGCTTCGATTCTTTCTTCTACCCCGTCTATAAAGGTATGCCAATATTCAGCCGATCGGTGATCGCTCGCCGTGCGCAGATGGGTTGCGGTCGCCGTGACGATGGTTCGGATTTGCTCCACCTCGCGGGCGCACCGGTGACAGGAAAGAAGATGGTTCTCGATTTCCCGTCCCTTTTCTTGGGAGAGCTCGCCCCGGGCGTATTCATACAGAAACGATCTGACGCGCGAATGTCTCATCAAAAACCTTCAACCTTGAGAAATCCCAGCCTCGTTCTCATTTTCTTCAACCCGCGGTGCAAATGCGTTTTGACGGTTCCATCCGAGCAGCCGAGGATTGCGCCCACTTCCCTGGTCGACATCCCATTGATATGCCGCAGAATCACTACCGCGCGTTGGAGAGTCGGAAGCTGATGAAGCGCGCGCTCGATATGAATGCGGAGATCCGGCTGCTCGACATTCAACAGGTCCGGTCCCGGTTGTTCGCGGTATTGAGTCTGCATCCTTACCTCGCGTTGTTCCTTCATTTTCCTTTTGCGGAGGCGATTAAGGGAAACATTCATCACGATCCGATAAAGCCACGTTCCGAATCCCGCGTCGCCGCGGAACGAACGGAGTGACCGGTGGACACGAACGAACGACTCTTGAGCCACGTCTTCCGCTTCGTCATGATCCCCGACCACGCCATAGGCAATGTCATAAGCCTGCTTCATGTAGCGTTCGACGATGAGACGGAATGCTCCGCGGCTTCCTTCCTGCGCGTCGAAAATCAGTCGCCGCTCGTCATCGGAGGGCATCCGGGGGAATCTTTCTATGTGATGTTCCAGAGGTTAGACAGTACCGCCGGCGAGCCGGTTGACAGCTGTTGTCAGTTTGTACGGCGGGCCAATAGGATAGTTGTCCCACGGCCTCCGTGGCGTCAAATGCCTTCCCGATACGCCGTATCGGGATCGGGCAAACCTCCTCCCGCGCCGCCTCTATATATAGAGTCTACCCGAAATCGAATGGTTGCAATTTAGGGCGTTTTTGGGGACATTGACAACCGATGACGGAAAAAAAGGCGCTCGACCAACAGGATCCCCATGAAATCAGAGCGATGTTCGATGCCATTGCACCCAGGTATGACTTTCTGAACCGGCTGTTGAGTTTCGGATTGCATCGGGGGTGGCGCAGGAAGGCGGTTTCATTCCTGGCGGAAAAGCGCGGGGGACTCATGCTCGACATCGCAGCGGGCAGTGGAGACGTCTCGTTCGAACTTCTTTCGCTGGAACCCTCCCGCGTCGTCGCAACCGACTTTGCCCCGGCGATGCTCGAGGTCTTGAAGCGCAAGCTGAATGGTCACGCAGGTCGGGGGCGGATCGAAGTGGTCATCTGCGACGCCTTGCATCTTCCATTTCAGGATCTGCTCTTCGACGGGGCGATCGTCGCCTTTGGTATAAGAAACTTCGCCGATCGTGAAGCCGCTCTCAGTGAGATGTTCCGGGTGTTGGCGCCGGATGGAATTTCGGTCATCCTCGAGTTCTCGAAACCGGATCGATATATAGTCAGACTGATCAATGACCTGTACATGAATCTCGGCGTGCCGCTTCTCGGAAGAATTATTTCAGGACACAAGACCGCTTATCGATACCTTCCCCGGTCGATTGGGGCCTTTCCGGAAAGAGCTGAATTTCTCGCGTCGATGAAGGCGGCAGGCTTCACCTCCGTCGAGGCCCACTCACTCACGATGGGGGTCGCGACAGTTTATATTGGCAGAAGAGCGAAAGAATGAGACGCCCCCTTTCCGGTTCGTAGCGGCTATGGTTGCTCCCATAGGTCTCGATATTTCCGCTTTACGAATCAGTATGCCTCCTTGCACGGACGGCTCACCTGGCCGTGCGCTTTTTCCGCTTGGCTTTAAGGCTCGCAAGAAAGGCATCAAGATCCTCGGTTAGCTTGCCTTGGCGATACTCCTTGTGTCCTTCCTTGATTTGCTGCTTCAGCTCAGGATCCTGCATGTCGAGGTAATCCTCATACTCGTCCACATCCAGAAGAGCGGCAACAGGGATGCCGTCCTTTTCGAGGATGAAGTGCTCTTTATTGTTGTGAACCCTTCGGATCAGCGCGCCAAGGTTCACGCGGGCTTTGGTGAGGGGGAGGCGATGGACGATGGTTTTCGTCTGCATGATGACCGGCAAAAGGCTAAACTTGCATCTTCGTGAATAACGCCACGGCTTCGATATGATCCGTATGAGGGAACATGTCGACGGGCTGGATTTCCCGTAGCGTGTACCCCGCATCGGCCATCTGCTTCGCATCGCGGGCCTGCGTGGCGGGATTGCAGCTCACGTAGACGATCCGCTCCGGTGAAAGTTTTATGATCCGATCGACAACTTTCGGATGCATGCCGCTTCTCGGGGGATCGGTTACCACCACGGTCGGACGTGGATGGTCCCCGCTCCAGGTGCTATCGTTCGTCAACTTCTCCTTCAAATCCCCCTGCAGAAAATGGCAATTCGTGACATGATTGACCTCGGCGTTTCGTTCGGCATCGCGAACGGCGCTCTCCGTAAGTTCAATCCCGAGCACCCGCTTCACAAAGGGCGAAAGACAGATCGCGATGGCTCCGGTCCCGCAGTACAGGTCGTACAAGACGTCGTCCGGTTGCAATTTTGCCAGCTCCCGGACCCTATCATACATCCGTTCCGCCTGCTCAGTGTTGGTCTGAAAAAAGGAATTCGCGGACAGCCGGAACGTAAACTTGCCCAGCTTTTCGGTAATGGTTCCGGGACCGTAATAGACCTTCTCTTTTTCGCCGAAGGCGACCATCGATTTTCGCGTGGTCATATTATTGACAACGGTCGTGATCCCGGGAAAGTGCTTGCGGAGCAATTCTGTGATGTTTTCCATCGCTTCCGGCCAATCGATTGTCGTGACCAGATTCACCATCACGTCGCCGGTCCGCTTCCCCTCCCGGATAACCAGGTGACGGAGATACCCCTCGTCGGTTTTCGTAGAATAGACGGAAAGCTTCCAGACCCCGCAAATCTCCCGAACGCTGTTAACGATCGCCGCGCTCAGCTCCGACTGAAGCCAGCATTCCTCGAGATTGAGAACCTTGTCGAAGCGCTCCGGCACGTGCAGGCCGAGGGCCACTTCCTCTTTCGGTTCCTCCCTTCGAGCGACCTCCCCGTCGGTGAGCCATCGATAGTTTGAAAAGGTGAACTCCATCTTATTTCGGTAGAAGTAGGGGTTTTCACACCCGAGGACGGGGTGTACGACAGGATTCTTAAATCCTCCGATTCGTTCGAACGCGTCGACCACCAGTTGATGCTTGTAGTTGAGCTGCGCGTCATAGGAAAGGTCCTGCCACCGGCATCCGCCGCACACGCCGAAGTGCTTGCATTTTGCGGGGGCACGAAACGGAGAGGGTGTGAGGATTTCGACGGCCCTCGCCTCGGCAAAATTCTTCTTTACCCTCCAGATCCGCGCGCGGACTTTGTCGCCCGGCACCGCCTTCTCGACGAAGAAGACCATCCCATCGATCCGCGCAACGGTCCTCCCGTCGCCCGAGAGGCTTTCAGGGTTGAGAATTATTTCGTCGCCTTTTTGCATACTCATTTGATCAGTGCACGCGCGCAATCACGAGCACCTGGTCATCCTCTTGCCGCCCGTGGGCGCGGACTCTCGCCAGGATCTCTTCGACAAGCTTTTCCAGGGACGCATCGCGATGATCCCGCTTGCCACAAAATAGCTGAGAACCTCGGGCGAGGAACGGTCCGCCGCAAGACGGGATACCGCGACCGCCCAAATCGGCGCGAAGGTGAAGAAGACAGCCCCACAGAACTTGAGCTGCGAGCCGGGAGGAAGCTTTTTGTAGAAGTATTTGAACTGTTCGGATCGATTCATGAGCGTCGGCCGGTCGGAAATTAATACATTATCGGTACCGCCTTGCGCGAATACACGCGCTTGCTTAATATACACATCCTGGGGAAAAGGAGGCACTTACAGCGCCAGTTTCAATGCGGGCAGATTCTCCAGCGGGGTCTATTTCTATCGGCTTCAATCCGGAAAGTTTGTGCAGGTAAGGAAGATGTTGCTCGCTAAATAAGTATAGAAACGGCCCCGGAATATCCCGTCTCGCGGGCTCTCGGTATCCTCCCGATCAGGCCGGCTCGCGATTCGCGAACTGGCCTTTGATTTTTGCCTAAAATCTCTTAAATTATAGTCGGAAGGTCACCCCCGAGGCCTCCACCACACCAACCTATGCATCCCAGGCTCAGGCCTTTTTTTTGCGCAATTCTCTGTTTAGTGATTAGTCAGTCGAGCCGTGCCGGCCCGACATGGACGAGCCACGGTCCCCTGTACAAGGTAATCAAAGCCATTTCCATCTCTCCCCAGGATACATCGGTCATCTACGCAGGCGCCTTCGGGTGGGGGGTCTTCAAGACTACGGATGCCGGCGGCACGTGGGTAAACCTAACGACCGGATTGACAAACACGTTCGTGCGCTCACTCGCGGCGCTCTCGAATACGCTAGTTTTCTGCGGCACAAACGACGGCGTCTTCAAGACAACTGACGGCGGCGTGACATGGTCGACATCGCTCCCGACCACCGTCTCTGTACGGAGCCTTGCCTACGATACCCAGACTAATAGTCTCTATGCAGCCACGTTTGGCTCCGGTTTATTCAAAAGCACCAATCAAGGCGTCTCGTGGATCGCCATTCCCGTGATTGACCCGGTCCCTCCAGAAACGCTGGCTCATCAGTGGTCGATTGCCATTTTTGGCCGGGACTCGTTGTACGTGGGGGGCTCCATTCTCGATATAGCAACCGGCGGTGCTCTCTTTCGCAGCCTTGACGGCGGTGCGAGTTGGAATCAAATTCAGCGTGGTATCGGCATCCGCCACAGCGTGCATTCCATCGCGATCAGTCCGATCAATCCCGGCTTTAACCTGATCATCGGCACGGCCACGAAGGGCGTCTACCATTCCACCAACGGCGGACTCAATTGGTCTAGCCTTAATGACACAGCGACAGCAAACCATCTTCCCGACTTCCATGTTCGCGCCGTCGCGTTCAACACAAGCTATCGATATGCGGGAACCGATTCGCTGGATGGTTTTTATTCCAGAAGTGTCGTCGATGCAATAACCGGCTGGACCGCAGGCATAGGCCTGCCCGGTCCGCCGGCCGCTATCAGCTCGATCGCCATCAATCCGGTGAATCGCTCGGCGGTTTATGTCGGAACTGAAGGCATGGGGGTGTATCAAAGTGTAAATTCCGGATTCAACTGGTCGGGCCGTAATTCCGGAATGTTGGGAGTCGCGGCTCGAGCTGTCAAGAGAACCGGGTCGGGCAAACTCATTCTTGGAGGGGACTTCGGAGACGGAATATGGACATCGACCGATCTGGGTAATAGCTGGACGAAAGCAACGAGTCTCTCCACATCCAACGCCATTACTTCACTCGCGATCACCAACAATCCTTTGCTCGTCTATGCAAGCGCCTATGGTTCGGGCGTCTTCAAGAGCACCGACGGCGGATCGACGTGGGTTATCACCGATTCCGCAACGATTAACCATTTCCCCAGGACGTTGATCGCGAATCCATCGAATGCCGGTCTCGTATTCGCCGGCACCGACGACGGTGTCTACAAGACAGCGACCGGCGGGTTGAGTTGGCAGGCAAGCAATAATGGGATCCGCGCACGGACTTCGATTCGATCGATGGCCATGGATCCCACAAATCCCAATATCCTGTATGTTGGCACAGATTCACTCTATCTCTTCAAGACAACCGATGCCGGGGGGAGCTGGACGAACTACACGAACGCGAACGGATTCCTTCCGCAGGATGTCTTCATCCGATCGGTCACCATCGACTACAACGCACCCTCCACCGTGTATGCGGGGGCAGATAGCGGAAGGGTGTACAAAAGCACGAACGGCGGCGTATCCTGGCTTCTCCACTCCCAAATCCCAACAACACATTCTGTGCGCAGCATTCTCATACACCCGGGTGATCATAAGACCTTTTTCGCCGCCTCGTTTGGTAACGGAGTTTTCGTGAGCGCAGATAGCGGGACGAATTGGACCCCGATGAATAGCGGGCTTGCCGACCAAACCATCTATACTCTCGAGAGCGACCAATCAAACCCGCTCAACATTTTTGCCGGAAGCCAGGGCCAGGGGGTATACCACACGACACTCGCGTTTGTGAACCATCCCCCATCTTTGGCGCCGATTGGCAACAAATCGGTGCTCGCGGGGAATCAATTGCAGTTTATTGTTTCTGCCTCCGATCCCGATCTTACAATTCCGTCGTTATCGGCGCCGGGTCTTCCCGGCGGGGCTTCGTTCGTCGATAGTCTGAACGGCCGCGGATTGTTCAGATGGACTCCCACGATGGGTCAAATCGGCAGCTACCTTGTCACCTTTCATGCGTCCGATGGTTCGCTCTCCGACAGCCAGCAGGTGATGATTCAGGTCCTCGATCCCGGCGGATCGACGGTTATCTCTCTTCCGGTTGATAACGGATGGAATCTTCTTTCCCTGCCGGTGAGGGCGAGCGATCCGCGGAAGCGCGCTCTCTTTCCTCAAGCATCTTCGCCGGCGTTCGCCTATGCTGGCTCGTACATCATAAAGGATACGCTGCAACTTGGAATCGGCTATTGGCTGAAATTTGCGTCTTCGCAGACGATCGACCTGGGCGGCGGGACCGTCGACCGTGAGACAGTGACCGTCGCTTCGGGCTGGAACATGATCGGTTCGATCTCTCACGCGTTTCCGGTCAGTTCGGTGACGCCGATTCCACCCGTGGCGCTGATCTCGCGCGAGTTTGGTTACAAAAGCGGATACGTGATTGCCGATTCGATCAGGCCAGGAAGGTCCTATTGGTTGAAAGTGGATCAGAGTGGGAAGGTGGTGCTCAGTTCTGGACCGTCATGGCTCGCATCAGTCCCGACGGAGGTCATGAAATCGCCGCCGGAGACGGAAGGGCAACCGCTTGGAACTCTCAGTTTCGGACAGCGCTCCGGAACCGCCAGAAAGCTTTATTTATTTTCCGGCACTTCATCTCCCGAACGCAACAGGCAATTCGAGCTGCCGCCCATCCCCCCGGAAGGGAGTTTCGACGTGAGATTTCCGGCAACTCAGAGTGAAGCGGTATTCTTTGGAGGAGACGGAATCGGTCGATCGTTCCCCGTCCGGATTTCTGCGGAAGTCCCCGATCTCACACTCAGTTGGGTTCTCAGCGAGCCGAGATGCTCGCTCAGCTTTGTGGTGAAGAATGGCGAGCACTCATCGACCTACGTCTTGCAGGGGCAGGGCTCGTTCGACATTCCAATTCATGCGGCGGTCACCTATGCCGTGCTTATTCCTGCAATGAACGGGAAAGCGGGCGACATGGTCCCTCGGACCGTGGTGCTCGGTCAGAACTTCCCAAATCCATTCAATCCCACCACAACGATCGAATATGGTCTTCCGTTTTCGGCCGTCGTGAAACTCGTGCTCTATGATGTCCTGGGGAGGCAGGTGCAAGAGCTTGTAAGCGGAGAGGAGGAAGCCGGGTTTCACAGCGTGAAATGGGATGCAGGGGCGGCAAGCAGCGGCGTTTACTACTATCGGCTCGAAGTAGTGAATCCCGCGGACCCTGCCCGCATCCATCGCGAAACAAGAAAGATGTTCCTGGTGCGATGAGGACGGAAGTCCTGATGTTCGCTGACCAAGCCGGGTAATGATCCTCATCGCCGCGGTCGTCGCCCTCCTCGTATTCCTCGGTGTGCGCGAGTACCGGCGGCACCTCCACACCATTCTGTTAATCCCCCATCGCGTGCACGTTAACGGAACGCGCGGGAAGTCTTCCGTCACCCGGCTCATCACGGGAGGGTTGCAGGGAGGCGGGATTAAAACACTCGGGAAAACGACTGGCACGATGCCGTGTTACCTCTTGCCGTCGGGCAAACAGGCGCACATCGTGCGGATTGGGAAGCCCAATATTATTGAGCAGCTCAAAGTCGCACTGCGGGCGGTCGAGCTTGGTGTCGACGCTCTTGTCGTTGAATGCATGGCGGTTCTTCCCGACAATCAGCGGCTGACGGAAGAGAAAATGATCCGCTCGACGGTCGGAGTCATCACGAATGTGCGCGCAGACCATCTGGACGAGATGGGACCGACACTCAAAGATATCGCGCGCACCCTGTCGAATACGATCCCGCGCAACGGAACTCTTTTCACATGCGAGCAGAATTTTTTTCACGTCCTCCGGGAGGCCGCCGATCGCCGCGAGACGCAGATCCGCCTCGTGACAAGCGAGCACATCACCGACGAGATGATGAAAGGGTTTGCGTACATCGAGCACAAGGACAACGTCGCGATCGCTCTGGCCGCGTGCAAACATCTCGGAGTACCGGAACCCGAGGCGCTCCGCGGAATGCAGCGCGTCATCCCCGATCCCGGCGTGTTGAGAATATTCTCACTCACGCAGTCTGATCGCGAAATCGAGTTCGTCAATGCGTTCGCGGCGAACGACCCCGATTCCTACACCGTGATCTGGCAGCTGCTCAAACCGTTCATGACGCCTTCGAAGAGGATCATCGTGATCGTCAATTGCCGCAAAGATCGGATTCAACGAACGGAGAGTCTCGCTGATCTGATCGCGCATCATATTCCGGCCGATCATTTTATTCTCGTGGGCGAGCTTACGGTGCCGCTTGAAAATCGTGCACTCGCCCTGGGGCTCCCCGCATCGAGGATATCGAACCTGGTGGACGCGACCCCGGAGGATGTGTTCGAACAGGTGCTTTCTCAGTCGGATAGCCATTCGCTTGTCATCGGGATCGGGAACATCGTCGGCTTCGGCGAGGAAATTGTCGCCTACTTCACCAATAGAGGAAAAGAGTATGCATACTGAGGCCGCGCGAGAGATCATCATCGAGTCGGTTGGAATCGGTCTCGTACTGAGTCTGATCTTCACGGAGACGCTTGGGCTTGCCGCCGGCGGCATGGTCGTGCCCGGTTATGTGGCTCTCATGATCCATCATCCCCTCAGAATTGTCGGGACCGTGCTTGTGAGTCTCCTGACATTCCTGACGATGAAATACCTCTCGAACTACATGTTTATTTACGGCCGCCGCAGGATTGTGATGGTGATTCTTGTCGGCTTTCTGTTCGGCTGGCTTTCGCGGGCACTGTTGATCATACAGACAAACGTGACCACACTGGAACTCCAAACGATCGGATTGATTATACCGGGCCTCATCGCCAATTGGATGGAACGGCAGGGCGTCGTGAAAACCATCACCACGATGATCATTGCCGCGATTTTCATACGGCTTATCCTGATGATCACAACGGGAGGAGAAGTATTTAATATCGAGGATTGGGTGATATGAAATTGAATGAGGGTAAACCGGGCAACGTCACGCTGATCGGACTGGCCGCCTTCGCGTTGCTCATTTTTGCCGTCGCGGAAAAAACCGCCGCGCCGGAACGCCAGCCGTTCTACGACAAAAAGCTCCAGGCCGCGAAGACTGCCCTGCTCGCCGCGCAGGCCATAAAGGAGTATTCGCGCGTGCTCGGGATTCCGATCGATGTCCAGAACGATCCCTATCACACGGGCCTGATCGGGCAGGAGCGGACGCCGATTACCTCGGATCGCGGGATGGTGAACGCGAAGATCCTTGCGACCAATCCGAACTACGCAGCCGTGTTTGTTGACATGCTCCTCAAGGCGAAATTGAAAAAAGGTTCCGTGGTCGCCGCCGGTATGACGGGTTCCCTGCCGGGCTGGAACATCGCGTTCCTCGCCGCCTGCGACGCCTTGGAATTGACGCCGATCATCATCAGCTCGGTCGGTGCTTCGGATTGGGGCGCAAATCTGCCCAGCCTGACCTGGCTGGATATGGAACGCGTTCTCAACGAACGGGGAATCTTCCAGCTTAAATCCGTTGCAGCATCTATTGGAGGGCCGTCGGACAACGGGCGGGGCCTTTCGCCCGAGGGCCGCGATCTCATCAAGGCGGCGGTCGAGCGGAACCACGTAAAGTTTATCGATGAACCAACGCTGCAGGCAAGCATCAGCAAGAGAATGGAAATGTATGCCGCTGCCGCGGACGGGAAACCGATCGCGTGCTACGTGAATATCGGAGGGGGCAGCGCATCGATAGGGGGAGCAGCCAACGCGCGCCTCATCCCCCCGGGGCTCACGCAGCACCTCGCCGTAAAGAATTTCCCCACGCGCGGTATCATCAATCTCTTCGCAGAGCAAGGCCTGCCCGTCATCAACCTCCTGGAGTTGGAAAAGATCGCACTGAAATATAATCTCCCCATCGAGGTCACCGAGAAGGCGCCCGAGCTTGGGGAAGGATCTCTCTTCTTCAAAGACCGATATTCTGTCTCAAGCACGATAATCCTGACGGTGATACTGGGGGTCGTCGTTTTCGCGGTCATCCGGATCGATGTCAAACACTATCTATTCAAGAGAAAATCGATTCCACTCTCCCAAACGGAGGCTTGATGTCCTCGATGAAAATCGTTCGGTTCACGCTCGTTGTTCTCCTTTTCGTTCCCAACCTTCTTTCCGCAGCCGGCCGAAGTTCTATAACGCTGATTCCCATAAAGGGAAGACCGGTCATGGTGCTGATCAACGGCAACGAGAAAGAATATTACCTCCTTACGCCTCTGGAGCCGATCGGCGTTCGGATCGACGGACCGGGGAGACTCAGTGTCATGAGCCGATTGAAACTGCCAAAAGGAAACGCGGAAGCTCAAAAATATACAATCCTGATCAAGGAGGGAAACAACACGGTCAGCGCACACACGACGCAGACGGATGCTTCGGACGCCGTGTTGCGCTCGTCCAATGATGTCTTGGGAAAGAGCCGCAAGTTTTCCCTCAATGTTCCCGAAGGCTCGTTTTCGTATAAAATCTCGCTCGAGGATACGCCCTTTGATGCGGTGATTAAATTGCTCTTCCAGCCGTCCAAGGGGACGAATAAATTGGTTGCCATCGAACCGCTTTCGTACGATAGGATCGTCACAGCGACGATTGCGGAGAATCTTATCGCTTACTATGTCTCATCCAAGGACCGCCCCGTCCAATTTCGCGCAGTCGGACCGACACAGGTGCAGATCAGCACGCGGTTGAATTACGACGAGAAAATGAAAGGCGCGCAGAAATATTCGGTCGTCTTTCGGGAAGGCAAAACGATTGTCGCGCAAAGACCGCTGGAGACCACTAAATCTGTGGGTCTCAGTTATCAGGAGTGGAAAGAAGTCGTTCCGGGCAAGGTGAATTCTTTGCTTCTCGAAGTCCCCGCGGGCCAACATACGTATGAGGTAACCCTCAGCGAAACATCCGCAAAGTCCGTCTCTCTCCGGTTTTCAGTCCCCGAAAAAGATTTGAATAACGCGCGGTGACTCTCACCCGCAGAGCATTCCCAATAAACTCGTGGGGCAACGAGCCTTCTGTGGATGAGCATTAACCCCTTCCACTATATCCTGGCGTGGGTTCTATTCTGGTTTTCCTGGCCGCCCATACACACTCTTGCGCAAAGCTCCAACACGGCGACCGTGAGAGGGGTGGTCGTTGACGATTCATCGAAGGCTTCATTGCAATATGTCAACGCCCTTCTCCTCAAGAAGACCGACAGCACGCTGGTCACCGGATCTGTCACCGAATCAACCGGAAAGTTTGAGCTAAAGAACATACCGTGGGGGGAGTATTTCGTCCAGTACGGTCTCGTGGGTTATGTGGAAAAATCGACGCCGGTATTTACCCTCGACGCCCAGCATAAGCACCTGAATCTTGGGCTCATTACATTGACCTCTCGAGCGGTCAGTCAGGAGGCTGTGACGATTACCGCCGACAAACCGGAGATGATTCAATTGATTGATCGAATGGTCTATAATGTCGATCAGGATGTGCTGAGCAAAGCGGAATCGGCGAGCGACGTTCTGGAGAATATTCCTTCGGTCCAAATTGATCTTAATGGAGAGGTGCTCCTCCGCGGATCGTCAAGAGTATTGCTCATGATTAACGGAAGGAGATCCCCGTTGTTGGAGAAACAGGAGGGGACGTTCCTGGAACAGCTCTCCGCCGGTTCAATCGAAAAGATAGAGGTCATCACGACCCCCTCCGCCCGGTATCGGGCCGAGGGGAAATCGGGCATTATCAACATCGTTTTAAAGAAAGATACCCCGCTTGGAACACATGGAAACCTCACAGCCCATATCGGCAACGATGGCCGCCACAATGGAAATACGCGCATAAATTATAGCCCCGGCAATTTTAATGTCTACGGCAGCGCCAGCGTCCGAAGAGACAACCGCAATCGCATCAATTCTGATGAGCGGGCGGTTGCCAGCCCGGCCGCTCCGACGTCGTTTGCATCTACCTACACCGATGATCTCCGTTCCTTTGCGCACCCCGTGACGCAATTATTCACGCTTGGGTTGGATTTCCACGTCGATTCATCGAATAGCTTCGGCCTGTCCGGCACGTACTTTCAGAATAGCTTCACGAGAAACGATTCTTCCGACAGGACACTGAAGAATTCCAGGAATATTGTTCTCACCGAGTACGATCGTAACGGCTCGGGCGATGAATTTGACAAGGAACGGTCGATCACCGCCAATTTTCACCATACCTTTTCACGGTCGGACCACAAACTGCGATTGGAATTTGCGACATCAGGATCTCCGCAGGAGGACGATTTCCGGTTCACCAATATCTACGTGTCTCCGGCCTTTCCTACTGCCTACGATAACTCTTTGATCAGTCAAAATGATTCCAAGACTCAGCTTTCGGCCGAGTATTCAAATGCATTCACCCGGACCTCCGCCCTGGAAGCGGGGTATTCCGCCGATATCAGCCGCACCAACCTCGAATTTTATGCCGAAAATTTTGATCCCGCCCAGAATCGGTTTATCGAGGACTCGGCGAAGACAAGCAGCTATCGTTTCAACGAATCCATTCACTCTCTCTATGCGACCTACAAACGATCCTTCGGAAAATTCGGGTTTCTGGCAGGATTCAGAGTCGAGCAGGACGACAGAAAATCGGATTTAGTCACCCTGGACTCTGTAATGACGAACAATTATTTTGACTTTTTCCCGAGCGTCCACCTCGCGTATAAAATGAGCAGGGTCTCCGAGCTTAAACTCAGCTTCAGCCGGAGGACGTCGCGGCCGCGTCCAAGAGATCTCGATCCGTTTCCCGAATATCGCGATCCGAAGAACCTTTCGTTCGGAAATCCCTCCCTTCTGCCGGAATATCTTCACTCGTTCGAGCTGGGATGCCAGATTCAGTACGACCGGGTGTTTATTCAACCAATCCTTTTTTACCGCCGTGAGTCCAACACGATCAGTTCGATAAAGGAGCTCGTCAACCGATCCACCCTGCGGACCACAAAGCAGAACGCAGCATCCGCTCGATCGGCCGGAATGGAATTGATATTTTCTTGGCACGCAGGGGATTTCTTCAACGGCCACCTGAGCACGACGGGTCTCTATGAAGAGCTTGACGCGACGAATATCGGAAACGCGAAGTTTCAATCGAGGATGTCTTGGAGCGGCACCCTTACCACGAATCTGAACATCACGAAGGGGTCGAGACTGCAGATCCATTCGCACGTGAGCTCATTGCGGTTGACACCGCAGGGCGAGTATTTTCCAAGCAGCGTCGTCAACCTCGGATTGCGGCAGGAGCTCTGGGACGGAAAACTTTCCTTGATGGCGAGTGCTTCCGATATTTTTGGGACTTTAAAAAGGCATTTTGAACTCGTGATCCCCAGATTGCGCCAGACTATCTTCAACACTCGCGAATCGCGAGCCCTGTATATCGGATTTACCTACCGGCTTGGCTCGATCCCGAAGAAAAGCAAAGAGGAGGAATTTCACTACGAAGATGAGGAATAGACGGTGCGGAGTGAAAACGCGTGACCGGATCGATCCAATTCCATCCGATGAATCCCCGGCTCATTGAAATTCATGGACCATTTTTCCAGCATGACGGAATTACTGAGTACACTCCCGGCTCGGGACAATTACACGATCCATATTGACGGTTCGCACGCGTCAAAAGTCAAAATCTTCGCTCCGCACGGCGGCTGTATTGAGCCGTGCACCGGGCCGATCGCTCTCGCCCTTGCCATTGATGACTTCGATTGTTTTGTCTTCAGCGGCGTCAGAAAAAAAGACTGTTTCAAAACGCTGCACGTAACAAGCACGCACTATGACGAGCCGCGGTGCCTGGCGATGGTGCAGGAGGCGGAAGTCGCGCTAGCCCTGCATGGTTGCGACGGCGACGACGCCTTTGCTCAGGTGGGCGGCGGGAATGAGGAGCTCGTCCGGAAACTGAGTGGTTATCTGATTGGACTTGGCTATTCGGTCGTGCCTGTTTCCGGGAAGCTGAAGGGGGAGGATCAAAGGAATTTTATCAATCGGGCTCGACAAAAAGGTATTCAATTGGAGCTCAGCGCCGGGTTTCGGAGAAACCTCTTCCCAAGTTTTCCCAGGAGCATCCAGCGTCACCCCGAGGAATTTCCGAAATTTATCGAGTCAATGCGGAGCTGGATGCTGGGTATCGAGCGGCCGCTCGCCTCGGGTATGCTCCCTCACGAACGAAGCAATTGAGTGACCTCAATACCAATTTAAACCTGGACATGAGGGACCACCGTTCGATCAAGCGAAGAAGGATCAAGAATAATGTGAATGCTACGTTACTGTGAAGGACTCTTGTTTTGCGGGATACTTGATCATAAATGCCCCGGGACGGCGCAAACTCTCACTCAGTAAGGCTTGACAAACAAGGGGAAATTTAGTTTATTGAATGGTTCCCAAAACGGGAATATTGATTCCCACTTTGGGAAGGAATCAAGACCGTCGTGAGAGTTTTAGCGCGACCCATCTTAATTCAGTTCGGAAAACGACACAAGGATGCCGAACAATCAATTAGAGCTTGGTACCACGAAGCAAAAAAGGCGGATTGGAATAATAGCAACGAGATTAAGGAGAGGTATGGAACCGCAAGCGTCCTAAAAAAAGGAAGAGTGATTTTTAACATTTGTGGAAATAAATACAGACTTGTCGTTGCAATCAAATATAAGCCAAAGATAGTCTATATACGATTTATTGGAACCCATAAGGAATACGACACGATAGACGCCGAGGCAATATGAACATTGAACCGATTAGAACAAAAGCAGATTACGAAAAAGCCCTTGCTTTCATCGAATCAAATTTCAATGCAAGGCCAAATACCAAAAAAGGCCGCACGGTCGAAGTCCTTGCTATCTTAGTCGAAACTTACGAGGATGAGCACTTTCCCATCGAGGCTCCAACACCGGTCGAAGCAATAAAATTTAGAATGGAACAGCTAGGGATGTCTAATACAGATCTGGCTAAAATTATTGGCACACGAGCGCGCGTATCAGAAATATTTAGTGGCAAAAGAAACCTATCTGTTAGAATGATGAGGGTTCTTCATCGCAAGTTGCAAGTCCCAGCTGAAGTACTACTCAGCGATTAGTTCCGTATGCAACCCTAAATTGTTGGAGCGAACTTACCCATCATGGCGAGCCCATCATAATTTCAGAGAGTCGAGTTTGCGGGAGTAATTCAGCGGTAATATTTTGGCCATCCAAGCAATGACAATCAAGAAAAAGAAAGTGTAGAAAAGAGTACTTCTTTCAGCGTTGTCGCCCCCTCCTTCACTCCTCATCCTATCCATCTTTTTTCTTCTTTGTCGAGTTTTTGTCCCTTTTCCGTCCCTCGTTTTTGTATATTTGTATTACTCACGTTCCACCAATTAACATTGAGGTTTCCATGGGCGTAAGACTCATCAAACGACAGTTCCCCTCCGGCTCCGTCCGTCTATTCCTCGATATCAATTCTAATGGCAAGAGGAAAAAGGAAGCCCTTGGTCTCTCCCTAGGGGGTAATAGATTCAATAACAGAGAGACGTTGAAAATGGCAGAGGAGATCCGGGCGAGGCGAGAGCTTGAACTTCACGAACAAATGCACGGAGTTCTCCACGCAAGCAAACGAAAACAAAGCTTCGTGAATTACTTTGAAAAACTCCTTGGTACAAAAAACGCACTCAATACTCGCTCCTCATGGGAGGATGCCCTCACGCACTTTAGGGACTTCGCGGGCGCCGACGTGATATTCGGCCAGCTCACCCGGGAATTTCTCGAAGGTTTCAAATCGTACCTCTTGAAGGAAGGGGAACTTTCCCCAAACTCCGCGCAGATATATTTCTCACGGATTAAGACAGCACTGAATCAGGCTGTAAAAGACTCGATCATTTCGTCAAATCCGGCGGCATTTGTTACCATCAAGAAGAAACCACACCTGCCGACATACCTACACTTTGGAGAAATCTCAACTCTCGCGAAGACAAAAACATCAAATGAGAATGTAAAAAATGCTTTTTTGTTCTCGTGCTTTTCCGGGCTCAGATATTCTGACATTATTTCATTGACTTGGGATAACGTGAAAGATGGCTATTTGATATTTAGCCAACGTAAGACCGGAAACCCTGAGCGTCTTCCCCTTTCAGAACAGGCCCGACGAATACTTGAGGATCAAAAGACAATGCAACCGAGCATGCGGGTAAAGAGACCCCAGCCGGACAAGGTTGTGTTCTATCTCCCAAGACAGTCGGTCATTGACAAACAACTGAAGAAATGGGCCAAGGATGCAGAGCTTGGCAAATCGCTCTCAATGCATGTCGGGCGTCACACTTTCGCAACTCTCGCGATCTCAAACGGAGTCGATATTTACACCACGTCAAAGTTATTGGGACACCGTGATCTTCATTCGACCCAAATCTATGCGAAGGTGATAGACGAAAGCAAGAGGAATGCAGTTGACAAACTGCCTCACTTGTGAGATCAATGCCTCCGCTCGTTGGCAGTCAGTTACCCGAAATCTTGAAGAAGAGAAAACAATCGCGTAAGTTTGGGTAAGGCTAGGAAGACACGCCGCCTTAGACGTGCCACTCTTAGGTCTTAGAAATCCTTCTCGTTCGCTCTTCTTGAGAGCGAGGGCAAGCGCAAGTTTGCTCTAAGGCACGGGAAGGATTTTTATTCTAAAGATGGATAAGCCAATTCCTCTCATCTCAAACGCCTGGATAGAGTCAGCAAAAACTGAAGGGAAGTTTGTTGGCACATTTGCACCATTTAGACTTTTCCATAGTGCCTTTGAAGGAGAACAAAACAGTGCCGCAGCGTATTGGATTTCTTGGTTTCTCGATGAGAAAGACAGACTTCAGGAATTTGCCGGCGGACCAGAACAGCTTACTGATAAGTCGATCGTTGGTGACGAGTTTAGCGAATTCACCATTCTGAAGACGCTCAACGACTTTGAGGTACATCTATATGAAGATCGGCTAAAATCGATATCATTGAAGGAATTGAATCGGCAACAAGAACATTGGAAAATTCTTCTGAAAGAAACCCCACGATTGATGCGAGGCTTTGCACTGAGATTCGAGCCCGAATATACCCCCGTAGAGTTAATTGCAAATGAGATTCAAAAAAGAATTGTAGATCAAATCGAACCAGAAGAAATCGAAGCGAACCACAACAACAAAGCGGAAGAATATACCCCCCGTAAGCGATTTCATCATGGTGAACTGAAGAACAAGTTGCAAAAGTATATAACGAGAGACGAGTGCAAGAAACATCAGACAGTTCCGTCAGCTAGAGTTGCCAAGTGGGTTCGAGAAATTCGGGAAGAAGGTTACGAGACGAGTGAAAACATTATCAGAGCCAAATTAAGCCGCATGGGATTCACCTCAGAGAAGACATAAGGACACGCAACGTTGCGTCATTAAAGTCGCAACGTTGCAAACGCTGCAAGCCGCGTTAGCTGATATATTCAAGTACAAGAAAACCCGTGATCAGAAAAAGTCATGGGTTTTGAATTTTAAAAGGCCAGTGATTGAGTCATATTCCCTCCTTGAGGGTTGAATGCAGAGAAACAACATAGGGGAAAGCCTGAGACGGATTGAGGAATTGCTGGTTTCCCAGTCGATGAAGCCAATGACCCTCGATGAGGCAGCTTCTTACTTGCATATTTCAAAATCCTACTTATACCGTCTTACGAGCAAGAGCCTCATCCCACATTATAAGCCGGGAGGGAAGAAAATCTTTTTCGACAAGAATGATTTGGACCACTACATCTTGAGAAACAGGGTCAGATCCGTAGAAGAAATTCGAGAAGGATTCAAGGAAAAGAAGTATACTAAATTAGCAGGTAAGAATGTTTTGACAAATGAAAGGTAACTGTATGACTAAAATATCGATTGATATCCGTCGAACCGACTTTAGCAACAGCATCAAAGCCAACGCAGATGTCACTCTCACCCTGGAAGAGGGCGATCTAACCATAAAAGGCTTCAGGGTGATTCATCAGGAGGGCAAGAGCCCCTGGGTGGCTCTGCCATCAAATTGCTACAAGGATAAGGCGGGAGAATTCAAGAATTTCAAGAATATCGAGATGCCCCGGAGACTGAACGAACATATTTCTAAGGCAATTCTTGAGCAATATCAATCACTTCCGTGACGAGTTCCTCTGTCGGTGTACTTTTTAAGGGTAAGTCTTCACCGCAGAGGGGGCGGACCCACAATTCTGGGGTGCCCGGCTGGTCGGGGACCCTGAATCCCGAAAGGGATTCAGGGCGGCCAGCCAAAAGAAAACCCTTTCGATGCCCGAAGGGCATCGAGCACTTCAGAAAATATATACATATCATAATTCTTTTCTTCACTTGACTTTTTTATATGAACAATCGAAACAGATACTGCGGAAGCGGAACCTTTGTTGGCGGAAGCGTCGATGAAGAGAAGGGCGAAATAAGTTCAAGTTACCTCAGGGCAGATTGTCAAACATACTCCTGCCCTACCTGCGGAAAAAAGAAGGTTCAAAGATTGAGGAGTGCGATCATCGAGAAAGCTATCGAGATGAAGTTACAGAGGCTTTTGACGTTGACACTTGATCCAAATAAAGTCGAGCCGGAGTCTTCCATCGGGTATCTAAGATCCACATGGGGAAAGTTTAGAACATATCTGAAAAGGAAATTTCAGAAGCCAGTTGATTTTATTGCTGTAGTGGAGCTTCAAAAATCCGGAATGGCACATCTGCACATATTAGTGGATCGATATATATCTCAAGAATGGATCTCTGAAACGTGGCAAAAAATCGGAGGAGGAAAGATTGTCCATATTCAATACGTGGATTTGCATCGGGTCGCGGGATACCTAACGAAATATCTCACGAAAGACATGCTACTAAGCTACCACGGAAAAACGAAGAGATACAGCACGTCGAGGAATATTCGCCTCTTTCCGAGGAAAGAAGGGAAGGTGAGATGGATTCTCCGCAGACAATCAATTACGTACCTTTATTCTATTTTTTCACCGCAAACCTTCGGGGAACAGTTTGATGATGCTGCCAACCTAAAATTCTTCAAGTCGAATCAACTGCTAAGTTAGAATCAATATGGCCTACATTCTTATCTTGAAATGAGATATTCAAAGACCTGTAGATTTCAAGAAAGCCGAAATATATCCATATTCCCCAATCCCACCTGGAAAATCAGCTGTTATTTGCGTTAAGGTCGCTGACGTGTTGAGTGATGTATTTGGGATGTATTTTGGACGTATTGACAGATGTATATGAAATGGCTCTCAGCCAAAGCCTTCATGAGAGGGGACTACCAGGCCAACAGGGACTAGCTCAGTTTGCTCTAAAACGTGTTGAGATCACAAGCGGTTGTTCATTTCTTGAAGATTGCCAGCAATCGGCGGTACTGGCTCTGTTTCACGGAAACCGTAGCCCCGTCATACGGGGTGCTTACTTTGTCGGCGAGAATTTAATTCTGATTAGGAGGCGGGGGAGATTTTAAAGCTTGACTCGTATATCTTCTCTTTATCTGCATTAAGAGTAAATGTAAAAGTACCAGCTTCGTTTGCAATGAAGTTTGGAACCATAACCGCAAGATTTACACGCTTGCCTTTGGGAATAGTTAGAGTCTGTTGTGACACAGGAGACAGCGTTCTCCCATCGGGCGTCTTGATGCTTGAACTAAGCCTAAAATCTCCCTCGCCTTCATGCAAGAGTAGAACAAAAGTCAATTTTGCAATTGGTATTGTGAGGTCTTTCATTAGGATTTCGACGTCCGGGAGTGCACCAAAAACTCCCATTAGACTTACTTTGTGCCCAACCTCTGATCTCATATCTTCGCACAAAATACAGATTCTAACCTTTGGCAGTTGCATAATCCCTTGATGAATTAATATCGACTGGGGGGCTGTCTATGTCAGAAACGATTGGCCAATCTTCTTCTTCGCCTAATTGTCTTGGGAAAAGTAGTAAGTGCCACTCAGAATTTGTGGTCGAAATTCTTTCGATGGTCACGAGAGTGTTTGCCGTTAGCGGAGATATAGCCCCAAGAAGTGCATCACGCGATTTCTGCTTATATTTTTGCCACAAATACAGAGCGGAAAGAACGGCACCGATAATAATCAAAGTATATAACCACCAATAATCTATTCCCAATATCTTCAGTATTGCGTAGATGGCACCCCATACCATCCCTCCAAATGCTACAAGACCGTAAAGTATGAATGCTTCCTTTAGATTACGCGGTGATAAAACTGAATAGGCCTTCATCTTTCCCCTTTTGCCACTGTCTGCGAATCATTCCATAAAGTTCAATAACTAAAGAAACAAGCAAGTAGAGCATAGTAGCTATCATTCCGATCTCGTCCATGTTCAAAAGAATAGTCGCAGTTATTCCACTTGGCAGGAGAAGAGCAAACATGAGACGGAGTGCAACAAGAACAAGTATAACTGTCCCCGCAGCTATACCATGTCGGACAATTAGCTGAAGATGTCCCTTCCGAAGCCATCCCGATTTGCTCAATCTTGATAATATGTTACGCAATCGTATAGTCAGAATCAACCGCTAGATCAAGCCGCTTCTTTGCGCTCATTATTGGAGTCTAAGAATTCCTCCCAAGTCCAAAGGTGTTTACTAACTCCCGCCTCCATTGTCTGCTGAACGCGATTACTCGTTAGAAGAATCAATCCCAATAATGAGAACGGGAATGTCAATATCTGCAATGCCTCTTTTTTCCAGATCCCAGACGAACTGCTCAAAGTAAGAAACCCCGCTCGACATCTTGCTCGCAAAGGCCTTGACAGGTACAATTTCAATCCCCACGTCGATGTAACCGAGCCGATGGAAGATCGTCATTTTCGCCGCGACATTGTAAACCATAAACGAATACTTACCAAACTGAACTTCAATGCCCAGTCGATCCTTAACGAAGTCCATTTCCCTGAACGAGCCGCGATTAAGCTTGGACGGTGCATACCCTTGAACGTAAAATTGGGTCGGATAATCGCATTTCACCCTCAGCGTTTCCCATTTCTTCTTCCCGAACTCCCTCTTAAATGCTTTGTTAAGCTGTTTTGGACTATATAGGATTCTCCCCCGCTTTGTCTTCTCCTTACTCCTCTTCGTCTTGTAGCGTTCTGAATCTATGAGGCCGATAATGTCTTTGACTTCGGACAAGAGTTTGGGATACCTCTTGTCTACGGCTTCCGCACCCCCATTGAACGAATAGAGAGCCGCTATTCTCATTTCTCCCATTCAATGGGCATTTGCGAAACCTTTTCTCTGCCTGTAGGTTGAAAGACGGGCTTTCCTAACGGTCGTATTCTAAGATTACCGTCGAAGAATGATTTGATTCTGGCCTTAGCAAGCTGAATGTACTTTTTCTCTTTATCGACCCCTGTGACCCTGCGTGAATGTCTTATGCCAGCGATAAGGGTTGAGCCTACCCCGGAGTACGGATCAAGAATCCAATCACCCTCATTGGTGAGTGCGATAACGCAGCGTTCAACAAGCTCGATGGGGAACTGGCATGGATGAATGGTCTTTTCTGGATGATTGGCCTTCACGTTTGGGATTTCCCATACGCCCTGATCCCAATCGCGCTCAACAGTTTTCCAGAGATCAGATGGATTTTTGCCTAACGGATTACCAGAGGGCTTTCCATGATTCTTGCCCTTGTAGAATGTCTTACCGGGGTACTTTGAGGGGACGCGGACCCGATCCAAGTTAAAAACGTAGTGATCGCTCTTGGTGAACCATAGGATGGTTTCGTATCTGCCGGAAAATCGCTTGGAGCAATGAAGACCATGCTCGAAATGCCAGATGATTCGATTCCGCAGTTTTAATCCTCTCTCCTTAAACAGCTTGTAGTAAAATACGTCGAGGGGAAAGACCTCTGACTTATCAACGAAATTTCCGACTTGCCAGCATAGACTCCCATCGGGTTTCAGAAGCCTCACCAGGTCGTCGATTGCATCAACATGGCTTTCCAGATATTTCTCGATGCTGGTCTTGGTCTCATAGGATTTGCCCAAGTTGTACGGAGGTGAGGTAATGATCAGCTTGAAAGTCTCGTCTGGAATCGTCGCAAGAAAATCATGCGTATCACCGCAATGAAGCACTATCTTTGCTTTATCAGAAAAATCCCCGGTTATGCTTGTCTGCCCGAATAGCGTCATGCCGCCTTCTGTTGTTGTATGTTCCATCTTAGAAACTCCTCCCAAGTCGAAAGATGTCTGCTAATCCCCGCCTTTATCGCGGGCGTTATTCTAAATGATTCGTGGAGCCTCATGATGTTGTAATGAAAAAAGTAAATTGCAACGGCAGATCCCAAGTGTCTCAGGCTCTTAGAGAATGCATTTGTGAGGCGTGTAAATCTACGCATTTGTATCCTCATGGTCAAATTCCATCTATCAACGTGACTGGTGGACAGGTCCCTCCGGTTCGGAATTCCATCAAGAGAATTTTTCGTTCCTCGTATTATTGTCTCGTGTCAGAGCCTATGCAATGCGAATTAACCAAAAACTTACAACACAAATCCTTCGATATCCAAGTCTGGTGCTATTTCCTGGCATACGAATGCCACGCTATATTTCGCTCGCGTGATCGCGACATATAGTCCGGCCTTTGTCCTGGGCGCAAGTTGCGAGGAATCCCCGCTGGCTAAATACTTGCGAATCGGCCCGTTCGGGAAAATAAGTACGCGGTCAAAAGTTTTACCTTTGGCGATTCCAAAGTTCATCGATGGCAGATCCATCGTCAACGTCTTGATTGAATCCTTGAGGACCACAGTCTTAAAGAGATCATAGTAGCTGCTCACATCAGTAGAGTTCACCACAAAAACACCATCATGCCCCGTAACATCGCCATTCTTGGATTTCGTAGCGTCAAGCTCGGGATAGAGCCGGTCTGCAAAATCGCATATTTTCTGATTACAGCGAAAGCTCTCGTTATTCTGCGTAACGACACAAAGGCCTTTACTCTCCCAGTGGTTGAATAATCGGATTATATTATATCCCTTGAACTTGTGGTTCTTCGGAGAACAGTTAGTGAAATATGTTGATTGCCGGCAATCCCCAACAATCACGATGTTGAGTATCGAGCGAACGAGGAGTTCCAAGAGATCAAAGTCGTATCCGGCCAAATCCTGCGACTCATCTACGAATATTTGATCGTAAATTTGTTCGAGTCTCGCAATTACCAGGCCTTGGGATAACTCATTACACACGCAGGCAAACTCTGCGATTTTATCAGTATAGATCCATTCTCCATTTTGAAAATAATATCTTGATACATTCTCCTTGCGGACATAGAGAGCAGATCTGCCTTCCATAAAGGATATGTTGCTAATTCGTTTCTTGTCGTAAAGGAAGTTTTGATATGGTCGTACACATTCTCTGAGAAGAAAGGAGTACCAAGTAAGTATCTGAAGATTCTTCGGAACGCACCCAATTCTTTCTGTCACAAAATCAATGATCTGGCGGATGTTTTCAATTGTGTAGGTAGTTATCAATGTACTTTTCTCTGGTTGTCGAAGTGCCTCTTCGACCAAAAATGTCGTTTTCCTTGACCCAGCAGAAGCCACAATTACCCGATTAGTCGCCATAGACGTCAAGAATGTATTGAGGGATAGATACAGTGCCGGAGAAGTTGAAGAGTTTAAGTGCGCAATCAGTTTTATTCTCAATCATGAATTGGATAAGAGTTTCTTTGGATTTATCGTTCCGGGAAAAAATAGTGTTGAGCAGTCTTAAGTCGTTGACTTTAGCAATTTGGTACTCCAAAGTCGGGTATTTGTTTTCTTTGTCGTAAAAGATCCCGATTTGCGGATTCCCAATATAGTCAGCGTACTTAGCTTCGACATTCTTCTTATAGTTGCCATCATTATCCGTGATAACTGCGACCTTTTTGTTTAGCAAAACCGCGATTTCAAGAAAACGCTTAAAGGAGAGACTTCGTACAGCGATCACATCGAATCCATCCTCTATGGGAAGATTGCCTTTCATTTGAAGGTAGGCCTTTTGCACTATCAACTCGTCGGAGGGGCCTTCGACAAGAATCGGCTTCTTGGCAATTATGAGACGAAGAGTGTCGTAACCTGGAAGTTTCTGGAAATACTCTTGCGTACCTTCTGAAAGGTTTCTCAGTGATATTGCCTTCCTTTCCTCCGAGAGTAGAATGACTTTGTCAATTCCCAGTCGGTTCAGGACAAAGGTGCTATGCGTGGCTAGGATAACCTGCTTGGCAGCACATTTTTCTTGAATTTTACCGATCAGATAATTCATCATCGAGTAAGACAGGTGGTTTTCCGGCTCTTCAATAAGAATCAGGTGAGCGTCCACTGCCTTACGATCCAGGGCTATTAACATCTTTAAGATACTTTGGTCGCCCTTTCCAATATGCTGAAAGGGAATATCGTCCAAGTATGAAGTCAGGTTAGTTTCCCAATTCGCCTTTTGGGAGATGTCGATCGATACTTGTAGCTTCTTCTTGGAGATCGTTCCTTTGCTAGATGCGAGTTTTTCGTTAATCTTGTTGAGGGCTTCTCGGTTAGCAAACGTCTCTTTCAGCATTCGATATTCGACCGCCAGTTCAGCCCTTTCCTTGGGATTGAGTGAATCTTCAACTATTTTCTGTATGTAGTAATCTGAGCCATATTGAAGTCTTATCGTCGTGGTATCAATAAAGGTGACATTAGTGGCGAGGGTTCGCTTTGTGATTGAACTGTTTGCAAACGAATACCAGTGCACTCTATAATACTCGGTTGGAATATTCTTGATCTTTTTGGGATCCGAGATGTAGCTCTCGTATTCGTCTGAAAAATCTTGATCAAATTCGATCAAGGTTCTAACCCCCGGTAAATTCACCCTCTTGGAATTATTGGTTCCCTTAAGTGACGCAAATTCCCCCGTGTCCTTAAAATAAAGTTCGATCAAGATGGTTGGTGGAGCCACCTTCTTGTGGGCATTTAGGGCTTTTAGGTATTCCGAGACACATGTCCGATTGAAGAGGTAGGGGGAGATGTCAAATGCCAGGTTTCTTCCAAATAGCTCTTGCGTAAGGCAAAGGTTGACCGCCTCGATCAAGGTAGATTTTCCTGTTTCGTTATCACCGACAAGTAGAGTCAACGAATCTCGCAGATCCAGCTCCAAATGACGAAAGCACTTGTAGTTTTCCAATATTACCTTCTGAAAGATCATCCCCATTTAGTTTTTACTCCGTGTCTTATGCCGTGAGGGGTGCTTCTACAAGAAAATGTCTTTCGAATGACAATTGCGGTTTTCGTGGCAAAGGACGTTTCGCAGGAGTCCGCAATGCCGAAGCCAACTACAAACAGAATTTCTTGTCGCGAGCGGAAGCGTTGAGCAAACCACGACTCAATGTCGGGATTCGCTTCCGAACACTTTGAGCGCCGTACTCTTGCTTATTAAGCTAAGTTGTTTTGGATAAGGGTGCAACGGTCATTTCTTCTTGGATAATGGGATGCCTAAACTCAATCCAAACAAATCGAAAGTAACTGCGATGCCGCCTGGTGATGGTGCTTTTAAGTCAACTGCCACCCCTTCGGAATGTGTTACTCGGAGATCGGTCAAGAGCTTGCGATGAACGTCATTTTGGTTGCAAAACAAGGATACTTTTACTGCATCGCTTGGATTGAGTTGTGGCACTCTCAAAGTCAACTCATAATCTCCGTGATGTTCTTCCCATTTCTCGTCCGTGGCAATGAGAAATTCCTTTATTAGTGATCGGGTCTTCAGATGCAGAAGCACCGACCGGGCCATTCTGTTGCCATTGTTCTTAATCATAATCATTATCGGCGCCTTATCTAATCCTGCAAGGAATTCATCCGGCAGCGGGAAGTCCCCCAATTCTGTCACCTCGTATGTGATCTTGGCAACTTTACGTGAAGAGAAGTGCTTGTAAACACCAAACGTGAATCCAAGAGCGCCAATTATCAAAGAAGCAATCTGGATCATAGTCTCTGATTGCATAAGCTCTGAGGGTTAATAAGGCAGTGAACAATTTCGCTTAACATTCAGTAATAACGCAATATTCCGTTCTTACATGTTTAGACGCGTGCCGCGCATTGCTTGGCAGCCGAACAGAACTATTGGGAATGTCAGGAAGTGGCGTAGCGCTTCCTCCCGAAAGAATATGCGAAATTATCTGCTTGACTTCAATAGGGTGGGAGCAGGGTACTAGAAGAGCTCTGGAAACAATGCGGCCTCAGTTGGTTGGGTTGCTTGTGAAGAAGGCGGGTGGTATATTTCTTCTGGAGTGTTAGGATTTTGTCCCTTTTCCGTCCCTCGAATAGACCGACTCGCTCAAATATCGCCTCAAACATTAAAATTTCGTAATAAAATACCCGCGGGAGTAATTCAGCGGTAGAATGCCAGCTTCCCAAGCTGGACGTCGCGGGTTCGATCCCCGTCTCCCGCTCCAATAGTTATCTGGACGCTTAGCTCAGCTGGTTCAGAGCACCGCCCTTACAAGGCGGGGGTCGCTGGTTCGAACCCAGCAGCGTCCACGCACTGCGGATGTCCTGCATCTTCTCTTCCGCGCATCTCCATTATTTAGTTCTCGTGGAAAATCCCGGGAGGCCTTATCGCAAGCGCATCCATGATCATCGCCATCGCCAGCACGCGGGGACCGAAGGTCGACGCAGTCAAGAAAGTCGTCCGGTCGATTCGTCGCTACCTCGGGCCACCATCGTCGGTTCCTAATTATATCATGTCGAGCATCGGAGGAGATGTCTCCATGCCCCGGACGCTGGAACAGCTTCTTGGCGGCGCACGAAAGCGGGCGATGAGGCTGCAGGAGCATCTTCAGTCCAAAAAGAAAACCGCCGATTTCTACATCGGACTCGAAGGGGGGTTCCACACCGTCCGGCACTCCGGTAAAGAACAAGTTTTCCTCCAGAGCTGGGCTTACGTCAGCGATGGGGCGGTTGGTTACTTCGGGAGCTCGGGAAATGTCCTTGTGCCGGAACGAATCGCCCGCGAAGTGATGCGGAAAGGCCGTGATCTCTCTGAGGTTATCGACGAGGTGGCGAGCCAATCCGACGTTCGGAGCAAGCAGGGGACGTGGGGGGTTCTTACGCGGGATTTGCTTACAAGACAGCGATCGTTCGAAATTGCGCTTACAGCCGCGTTCGCACCTTTTTACAACCCATCATTCTATGGCGCGAAACGCACTTCGAATCTTGCCGAGACGGGCCCTTCTAGAGCAGAAACCCCTCAGAGAACCCGATCTGCCAAACGAGGAACAGACCGAAAGAGACGCTGAGTATTCCGGCAGCGATCTGCACAATCCTGTTGATCCCTCGATGCCTCGCCGTGATGGCAAAGGGAATACTGATGAGTGCGCTCATCAGGAACATCCCGCCGACAGAGCCGATGCCGAAAATAGCGATATAGAGGAGAGCCACGGCGCGGGACGAAATTGTGGCGAGGACCACCAGCATGAGCGCTGCACTCCCTGCCATCCCATGCACCATCCCCACGAAGAAGGGCTTTTTTGATGCTTTCACCTTATGGTGATTCTGCAATTCCTGTTCGTGCCGGTGGCCGGGAACGGCGTGCTCGTGAAGATGCGGGTGAACGTGCAGCCGGTGGCTATGCTCATGGGCGTGGAAGTGCAGCGTCGCCCCCTTCCGGATTTTCCAGAGTAGGTTTGCGCCAAGAATCACGAGCATGATCGCCACTGTGAATTCCATCCCCATCGCGATCTTATCGGGGATCTGAACATGAAAGAGAACGACGAGCAATCCCACTAGGAGCAGCGATGCCGTGTGGCCCAGGCCCCAGAGAGCGCCCACCAGAGATGAGCTCAGAAATCCCTTCCGCTCGCTCACGATGGTCGAAACTGCAACCAGATGATCGGCGTCGAGGGCGTGCTTGAGCCCAAGGACAAAGCCCAAACCCAGGACGGAGAGCGATCCGGCGGTCAGCGAAAGCGATCCCGGAGTAAGGGAGACGAACCGGTCCCAGAAATCGCCGGGCAGATGAAGACCTGTCTGGACAAGACCCTGGAAAGCAATGATCACTCCGGCTATTGTCACAATGAATGCACTTCCAACCGGCAGCCAGCGAAAGGCCGGGCCCGCCGTATTGAAGCGCTCGAACCAGCGCCGTGCGTAGACCATCAGCATGCCGATGCCCGTTAAGACCCCTGCAAGTCCGATGCTGAACGCGAGGATGAGCAACAGGCCGAACCCGATCCGCCCGAGAGCAATCGCACTCAGCAGGACTACAATGGCCGACGGGCATGGAAGCATCCCTCCAGAGACTCCGAGCGCCAGCAAACTCTTCCAGGTAACGGGCGATCCATCAGAGCCGGGGGGGAGGTGGGAATGACGATGGCTGGCGCTATGCTGGTGTTGGACTTCACCGTCGTCGTGGGCGTGAACATGACCGACATGAGAATGGCCACCCGCGCGGGCAATTTGAACGCGCTGTTTCACAAGCGATAGTCCGATGCCGACAACGATAAGACCCGAGATCATTCCAAGCCAGGGAAAGAGGCTCTCCGGCAGGATATAGCGCGACGCAAACAGGGCAATGAGGCCCATCATGAATACACCGATCGTGTGCGTTGCCGTGACGGTGAGACCAAGAAAAGCAGCGTGCCTTGCCGTCCCGCGCGATCCAATCAGATAAGCTCCGACGATTGTCTTGCCGTGCCCCGGCGTGAGGGCATGTCCTGCGCCGAGGACGAGAGCGATAAGCAATGATCCGATCATGACCGGCACGCTGAGATCCCTCGTGGATATCAGTTCGGCAAGCCCGTCCTTCGATCGCCCGACAATGGCCTGCGTAAACGATGCGAATCGAAAATTCCCCGTGGATGCGCCGACCGAGAACCGAACCGTGGCTTCGCGGACGTTCATGGGGTCCGAAATCCGATCTGCCGGATAATTTCGCAGCTCGTCGGTGATGTCTTCCTCCCCGACGGACGAGCGATCGAGCGTGATGCCGTCGAGCGGCCGGACGAGGATTTCCTTCCAGCCGATGCGGTCATCGAAATTACGGTCGATGAAGCCCAAATCGTGCGTGCCCCGGTCATTCGAGAGAGATGTCTCGAAGCTCGATACGAGTCGAATGGTCCTTAGTCCGCCCTCTCCTTCAGGAAACGACACCGCACAATGGGCGGGCCTGACTGAAACCTCCCTGCCGTCGACCGTAAGCTTGAACCCGTATGCGATGCGCGCCGCAGTCTCTTGCGCATACCTGTTCCGCTCCTGATCATCTGCCGTTCCGTTGCCGTTCGCATCGATTCTCGTAAACTCCCGGATCGAAGGAATTTCCGCCATATCTATAACATATACAAGGCGGATCGCGCTTCCGGCCAGCTCAATCCTCGAGTATCGGTTCACGCTGAAAATTCCCAGCGGATGCGCCTGAACGATTCCGGTCACCGCCACCAGCACTGCGAGGGGTAAATATTTGAATCCTCGCTTGCCGAAGGAGGCTTTTAAGCTGGATATGTCCGAGCGTGGAAACATCGATGGGACTAAGAGATCAAATTTAATCGAGACGAAAAATAGTCAAAAATACTAAAAGATGCGACTCTGACCGCTGGCGACGCAGAAAATCTTCATACAGGGGTTCTCCGTTTGCGCCTGTGCGAAATATTTTTGCGCCTCATCCTGCATCCCGGCTGCAGAGTAAATCACGCCCGCGTGGTAATGCAGCGTGAAGCTTTTGGTGTTCAGTCGCATGGCCTTCTCGACCAGGGGCACCGCTTCGCGCGGCCTTCCGACCTTCAACAGGGTCCACGCGTAGGTCTCAAGTACATCGATGTTGTCGGGACGAGTCTCAAATTCCTTCTTCGCCCGCTCCAGGGACTCCTGCAAATTTATGCCCTGATTTGCACAAAACATCGCGTATTCCCTGTTGACATTCCAACCGTCCCGCTCATGCTGCTCGTACGCCTGCAAAACGATCTTAGCTACCCCATCGGCACTCTTCGTCTGGCCGCCCGATCGATAGAGATCGGCTAATTGCTCAACGAAAAGATGTTCCGGAGCGATTTGATAGGCCTTCGCGAGAAGATCGACGGCTTCCTGATACTCGCCCTTCGCCCGTTTGACCTGGGCCTCGCCGGCCATCGCATACGCGTAGTCGGGACGCTCTTCGATAATGCCGTTGAATATGTACGCGGCAGTATCCAGCTTTCCTTCGCTGAGGAATAGCTTGCCAAGGTTGTAAAGAGCCCATGCACGATTTTCCTGACCGAACACCCCGGCGTCGGCGGCAAGTTTCATCGCCTCGACGGCGCCGTCGTCGTGTCCATACAGCTCGCGAATGTAGGAGGCTCGGGAGTAGGAGCGGAGGTCCGGACGTAAGCTGAGCATCCGATCGCAGGTCTTGACTGCCTCCTCATACCGTCCGGTTTCCACAAGCGCGTCACAAAGAACGCCATACGCTGTTGCGCTGTGAGGGTTCCTTTTCACAGCTTCATGGGCGATCTCTCTCGCCTCTGTAAATCGGTGCAGCGTCATCAGCATGGACGCCTTGACGATTCGAGCATCGTAATTCTCCGGATCGTAGCTCAGGGCTTTGTCGATCAGGTAGCGTGCCTTGGGCATGTATTCATGATGGCGTCCGGTGACGCGAGATTCCTGCAGGAACAGTTGTGCCAGCTCGACATAGTTTTTCGCTGCTGCAGGATGTTTCCGTATCTCGTCGCGATAAAAGTCGACCGCCTTCTGCGCGTTCAGGAATTCAGACGAGGCGTTCGCGCTTCCCGCCCGCATGCTGAGTGTCGGTATTTCCGCCGGCGTAGTTCGTTCCGAAGCCCAGAAGTAAATGGCTGCTCCGAGGAGCGTGGCAGCCGTCGCCGATATAAGTATTGACCTGCGATTCATCGTGTTACCCCCATCACTTAATGAACATTGCCTTCTTGGTCGAAACTACCTCATCCCTCACAGTCAGCCGGATGTAATACGTCCCGCTCGCGAGATTTCCGGCATTCCACGTCGCAGAATAGGTTCCCGGAGCCTTCTCCTCATCGACCAATTTCGCCACTTCCTGCCCGAGCGGATTGTAAACGATCAATCTCACAATGTCGGTGGAGGAAACGTGATAACGGATTTCCGTGGACGGATTGAACGGGTTAGGGTAATTTTGATCCAGGAGGAACGCCTTCGGCGCGCTTACCCCAAGGAAGTCTTGCCGCTTTACCCTTGTAGTTGCGAGCGGCGGTGAAGACTCCGTGAGCTGTTTCACGTAATCGAATCCGCGATGCGGACTGGGAACATAAGGGAACTCGGGAAGGATGGGCACATCGTTCTTTGTCGGCCCTTCATTATAGTTCAGCTCTGCAAGCAGCTTTGGCGAGGCCAGGTCGGAATAATTCGCGGCCGCGGCATCGTCGAACGGCAATCCGACTGCCGCGAGAACGAGCCCCCCCACCGCCTGCAATTCGATCGTGGTGACGTCATCCTCCAGTCTGCGCCCGTTCGGAAAGCCGTCCATGTGCGGGATCGCCTGAAGATTTTTGTTTGTGTTGTAAGGCGCCGCCACCAACCCGAGGACGGCTGCGCGGATGAGACCCATGCGCGCATTCTTTGTAAATTCTTCGGAGCCTCTCGGCGTGACAGGGGTCGCCATGTTCAGGCGAAGCATATCGCCTCCGTACAATTTTCCCTCATCATTCGTGATGGGAAGGAAATTATGAATAAATGGCTTCCCGGGGCTCAACGGACCTCCCGTTTTACCGGTCGCGAGTTGGTAGGGAATCACGTTCGGCACACCGAAGTAAAATATTGGGAAAATATCGACCAGCCGGGGTTGAGCCGCCCCGACCAGGCCGGGTCGAACGGGAACTGCAAAAGCCGTCCCGGCAAGATTGAGGGGCGGTGAGATTTTTGTTACAGCAAAGGCGCCGTCCTTCCCATTGCGAAAATCAAAACCGGAGGCAGAATAGGAGGGCAGGACTCCAATCGCCGGATAAGACTTCGATTGAACGCGGAGAGCACTTAACGCCGGAACCGCTCCGCCGAACTGGCTCTCGTCCATATACAACGCCAGTTCCGGGTTTGCAAAGTACTTCACGAATTCCTGCTCATCTCGACTGTAGGGTGTCACAGAATTCCAATAATCCTTATCACCGATGGGGATAACGGCCTCGTTGGTCAACGGCATCCCAAGACGTGAAACCTGCATCCAGGGTCCGTCAGTCTTCGGAGGCCTCCCATTTTCCTGGAGGATCGTGATCTTCCTTCGGCTGGCCGATGCCCAGACGCCGATGACAAAATTGGGATCGAGAATGCTGGATGCCTGACTCACCCTCTTACCATTCTTTTGCAACATATTGATCGGGATCTTCATGATAATCGAGTGCGTATTGAAACCTGCCACTGCATCCCGCACGGTATTGGGATCCGACGGATCGGCTCCATACACACTGCGAGTCTGCCCCAGATCGAAGATGCCGCCGAGGTCGACAAAGAAAGGATCATCGCGCGGACCACAGAACACAATTTCCCCCGTCGATGCCTTGGTTGTCGCCGATGTCACGAGGCTATTGTACGATGCGTTTAACCCCGCCCCGCCTTCAATCGAACGAGGGCCGATATTGTTCGGAGGAACAACACCCTTGTTTATGATTGTGGTAAAGTCTTCACCGTGCGAACCTTTTTCGCACTTGTATGTGGTTTTGAGATTTCGTTTCCCGAGCCGGATGTTAAAGAAAGTCGATGGATCCTCGTTGCTGTGCCTGAAGGTGAATCGATAGGTAATGTCGTCTTCTGCTTCGCCCAATTCCGTCTCGGATGTCCTGTTCTTGATATGTATTTCGTAGCGTATATCCTCTCCGAAACTTGAATAATTCGGGCCTCCCTCGGGCAGTTCGAGAGGGATATAGTCCGCTACGATTGTCACGAAATTTGTGTCATCCGGACACCGGAAGGCATAAAGGTCGGTATTATCCGCGAGAGGGTCGTTCGAGATTAGCGGGGCTTCCCGATGACTGGAAGCGGTGGTCTCCTGGTGGGGAGTTGAAAACAATAGGACTAGAAGAACAAAAAGCGTCGATACCGCAAAGCAGAGCGTTTTCATAAGAGTATCCCCTATGAAATTACGGTTGATGAAGGGCAAATCGGGAACTACACGCGGAGAGTGGCTCCGGTGATTCTACAGTGGGTATACGAAATTAACGGTCGTTCGGATTTCTCCCAGGTAAGGAAAAATACCAGAATAGTAGGGAATCGATAAGCGGGGAAATTACAGCGAGGGCGTTCCAACCAGGTATTTATCGCCCGTCGGTTGAGGGACGCCGCCCTTCGGTTCAAGTGTAATCGCAAAAGCAGCGATATTTTTCTTGTCCACCTCGGCGAGCCTGTCAATTTTGAAGAAGTTTTCTTTTTCCGGATCGTTTACAGTGAAGACACCGGCGCTGATGGGAATCTTGTCCTTAATTACCCACAGTTGATAATCTTTCCCTGGTGGTACGGCCGGCAGATTCGAAATTTGTAGGATCGCTCTCCTGCTTTCCGGATCCCAGATGATCTTGCCGTATCCCGACTTTGCCACCTCCTGGCCGTTCATGAATGCCAATTCGATTCTCGGGGATTGCAGAATCTTGAGTAATTCATCTTTCTTTTGAAGCTCCTCACGAACAACCGTCATTTGCTGACGCTCTGCGATCATTTCATCGGAAAGGTGCGAGATTTGAGTGTCTTTCTCGACGACGGATCTCCTGAGAAGAATCGAATAATACGATAATCCAAGAACAACAAGGAGTAAGACAAATGCGATTCCGACGGAAACTTCGGGTTCATTCAATCCCAGTGCCGACGCGATCCTGACGACAAGCCCTTTTCGTGCCGGAGGTTCCGAGGCCCCGATTCGGGACATAATCCTTCTCTTTGCGTCCATCGGAGGATCGAATTGCTCGACCATCAGCGGAAGATGCAAGGCTACTTGCTGCATCTCTTGATAGATCGATAAGAGTTCGCTGTCTGCCGTCCGCATTGCGTCGCGGAATTCGCTCAGATCTGCGCCTTCGAGAGCTCCCAGAACGTACGCCGAACAAAGCTCTTCGAATTTTTCCCGGTCTATCGCCATAATTTCTATCGGTCAGTCATGATCTGCTGGAGTTTCTTCATCCCCTGCCGCATCCGTGTCTTTACGGTCCCCAGGGGAATATTGAGTTGCGCCGCTATCTCGGATTGGGAACATCCGCCAAAATAGGCAATGTGAATGACCTGGCTCTGTTCGGGCGGTATTTGGTTGAGGGCGTCTCGCATTTTGCGCGACCGTTCCTCGGCAACGACAAGGTCGAAGGGAGAGTTTTCCATCGGGGAATACAACATGTCCGGCCCGACTTCTCTCACAATCTTGTTTTGTTGTTGAAAACTCTTGGAGCGCACCTGATCGATGGCCCTATTTCTCGCGAGTGTCACAATCCAGGTATACACACTCCCTCTCGCCGCATCATATGTTGAAGCCCGCTCCCAAAGTTGAACGAAGACTTCTTGGAGCAGGTCCTCCGCTTCCTCGTGATTCTTGATGACCGAACGGATCAGACTGTAAATGAGACGTGCATATCGATCATAAAGAGCGGACAACGCGACGCTGTCGCGCGTCATGATCTTTCCCATGAGTACGGCATCTTCTGAACCGCCTAACCGGCGCAGTATGCTAAGGAGAAAAACGAGCATTCTTTAAGTCTTATTGGAAGTACGATGCAGCCGGGGAAATGGATTGAAAAGCATAAGGAAAGGGGAAAAGAGAGGCAAATGTTGGTGGTTCGGCCTGCGCTCACATCGATCCGGGTGGAAAAATTGCCTCGAGCGCAGGAGTCAGCGATGGATACTGAAACGTATAGCCCGCATCGAGGGCCTTCCGGGGGACGACCCTCTGTCCCGTGAGCAGCATGCCGGCCAGCTCGCCGAGCGCAACCCGCAGAATAAATCCGGGCACAGGTGCCCAGCAGGGTCGTTTCACCACTTTTCCGAGCGCCCGACAGAATTGTTTCATCGTCACGGCCTCGGGCGCCGCTACATTCACCGGACCTGAAATGGCTCCGTTCTCGAGTGCAAATGCGATCATGGAGATCACGTCATCCCGGTGGACCCAGGGAAACCACTGGCGTCCGGAACCAAGCCACCCGCCGGCAAACAGGCGGAACGGGAGCAGAAGCTTCTTGAGAGCGCCGCCCTCTTTGTCGAGGATAATGCCAAACCGAAGCCTGGTCACCCTCACCCCGAATGTCTCTGCTGCCCGGGCTTCATCCTCCCATCGTGCGCAGAGGCTGGCAAGAAAGTCATACCCCTTCGGATGCGCTTCTCTCACGTCTCCCGTCTCGACGCTGCCATAATAGCCGACCGCCGAAGCGTTGATCAACACCGACGGTCTCTTGCGAGCACGGCGGATCGCCTCGACGATGGCGCGGGTCGGAAAAATTCTACTGTTCAGCAGATCCAGTTTTCGCGCCCTCGTCCACCGTTTGCCGGCAATCGATTCGCCCGCAAGGTTGACGATCGCATCCGCGCCGTCGATGGATTCGGCCCACCGGCCGACTGCGGTGCCATCCCACCACTCAGTCGTGATCTGGGCCTCGGTATTCGCCAGTACCGCCGAAGAGATCCTCGTCGGCGCCGGTTCCGGGTTCCGCGACAGGATGATTATTTGGTGTTTCGCAGCCGACAGCTTCGGAATCAGCAATCCTCCGATGAAGCCTGTCCCGCCTGCAATCACGATTCGCATGGTTCTTTCCGGATGTTAAGGCACATGATACGGATTTTGTCCTCGATTATCTACTCACGTCCAATGAGCCTTGATCCACCCGACCGAGCGGACGTTTGAACAATGACGGAGATCCTTCATCCGAGGCTGCGTTTTTTCTTGGCTTTCTTGTCTATATTTGATTCTCAATCCCCTCCCGGCTATCTTATCCGGGAGGCCGACTCTCTCAAGGACCTGTTCAACATGACTATTTTCGAATCGGGCGAACGATGGGAATACCCACTCCCCGGCGCGTGACCTCCCTCCAGGCCCCGGAGCTCGAGCCCTATCGCACGCTCCGGCGACCGGTTCAGCATATCCGTCAGGGCATCTTCGTCGCGGAGGGAGAAAAAGTTGTCCGGCGTTTGCTCGATTCGAATCTTGCGGTCATTTCATTGCTCCTGACGGAGGAATGGTATGAGAAATTGTTGTCCGGAAGCCCTCTCTCGTCGCGCCCCGCGCCGCCGAACATCGTTGACGCCTCGATCTATGTCGCCGGGAAGAAACTCCTCGAATCGATCGTCGGATTTAATCTTCACCAGGGGATCATGGCAGTAGCAAGAATGCCCGAGGGCCGTTCGCTCGACGAGACACTTCACATCGCGGCCCGGCCGTACCTGCTGGTCGCTCTCGACGGTCTCGTCAGCGCTGAAAATGTCGGGGTCGTGGTCAGGAATTGCGCCGCCTTCGGCGTGGATGCCGTCATTAGCGGAGAGACGTCGAGCAGTCCCTACCTGCGCCGGGCGGTGCGGAATTCGATGGGCGCGGTCTTTCATCTCCCGGTCGTCCATTCAGGTAATCTGGCCGAATCTCTGCGGGAATTGTCGATGCGCCGCCAGACCTGCGTGGTGGCCGCCACTCCGCAGGGCAGCATGACGATTCGGGAGCTCGACGTAACGCAAAATCTCTGTTTGGTTTTCGGGAATGAGGGTGCAGGCGTTTCGCCCGAAATTCTAAAGCAGTGTCAGAAACAAGTCTTCATTCCGATGGCGGATGGTGTCGATTCGCTCAATGTCGCGAGCGCAAGCGCAGTCTTCCTCTATGGGGTAACAAGCGGGAGACGGGACAGGTAATAAAGGCAAGCCTCTCCTCAGGCCGCTTCGATCAACTCCTTATTTGAAAAAAAGAACGCGATCTCAATGTTTCCGTTCTCCGCGGAATCCGAGCCGTGGACGATGTTCTCCCCCTTGTTGTCAGCAAAAAGCTTGCGGATTGTTCCCGCGGCGGCATCTTTCGGGTCGGTCGCGCCGATGAGCGATCGGAAATCTGCGACCGCATTTCCCTTCTCAAGTGCGATGGGAACGCACGGGCCGGAGCTCATGAACTCGACCAGGCCCCCATAAAAGGGCTTACCCTTGTGCACGGCATAAAAGCCGCCCGCAGTCTCCGCGTTCAGGCGCACTTTTTTCAATCCAAGTATTTTGAACCCAGCCTTCTCGATGCGGGCGATCACCTCCCCCGTGAGCCTCTTCCTGACGCAGTCAGGCTTCAAAATCGCGAGCGTTCTTTCGAGAGCCATATTCTATTCCTCTGTCGGATATCCGAGCTCATTCCAGCGTCTCCAGCCACCGTCCATCGAGATGACGTTTCGGTAACCCATTTTTTGAAGATTGTCGGCGGCAAGCGCGGACCGGAAACCTCCGCCGCAGTACAAAATAATCTCGGTGTTCTTATCGGGCACTTTCGATTCAATGTCCCGCTCGATGACCCCCTTGCCGATATGGGTCGAGCCCCTGATATGACCGGCTTCCCATTCATTGTCCTCGCGGACGTCGGCAAGCACGAATTTCTCCCCCCGGTCGAGCCGTGCCTTGACCTCTTCGGGGGTCGTCTGTCTGATGCGGCTTTTTGCGTCGTCGACTATTTTAAGAAAAGCGGGGGAGTGTTTCATCGGGCCTTCGCTTTTGCCTTTCCGGCCCGTTTCGCGGGAGACATAAGGAAGACACGCTTGGCGGGCTTCTTCCCCAGGACCTTTCTCGTCATTTCACCGATCATCGCGGGATTCTCGACCACATGGATTCCGGCATCGCGCATCGCTTGCATTTTTTCTGCGGCGGTCCCCTTTCCGCCGGCGATGATCGCCCCGGCGTGGCCCATGCGCCTTCCCGGAGGCGCGGTCCGGCCCGCGATGAAGCCGATGACCGGCTTTCCGAAATCGCGTCGCACGAAGGCTGCAGCCTCTTCCTCCGAACTGCCTCCGATCTCCCCGATGAGAATGACCGCGTCCGTTCCATCGTCGTCGGCAAAGAGTCTGAGGGCGTCCACGAACCGGGTCCCGATGACCGGATCACCGCCGATTCCGATACAGGTCGATTGGCCCATCCCGAGTTCCGACACCTGCCAGACGGCCTCATAGGTCAGCGTTCCGCTGCGCGATATCAGGCCGACGCGGCCCCGGCGGTGGATGAAGCCGGGCATGATGCCGATCTTGCATTCTCCCGGCGTGATGATCCCGGGACAGTTCGGGCCGATCATGCGGACCGCCCTGGACTGCAGGTAGCCGTAGACTTTCACCATGTCCTGCGTGGGTATGCCCTCGGTAATCGTCACGATGAGCTTGATACCCGTAGCGGCGGCTTCCAGGATGGCATCGGCGGCAAAAAGGGCGGGGACGAAAATCACCGATGCGTTCGCGCCTTCCTTGTCGACTGCCTCCGCTACCGTATTGAACACCCTGACCGGTTTTCGAAACCGGTGCTCTTCATTCCCCTCGTATCGGAGCCCTCCCTTCCCGGGCGTAACGCCTCCGACGACGGTTGTGCCGTACTCGATCATCTGCTGCGTATGGAACGTTCCCTCGCCGCCGGTAATACCCTGAACGACGACGCGTGTATTCTTGTCGACCAGGATGCTCATGGAATTTTAGCGCTTCTTTTCAAGGAAATCTGCCACCCGAAGGATCGTTTCCTCGTCGAACTGCTTGCCGAGAATCTGAAGGCCGATTGGCAGGCCCTGATGATCCGTACCGCAGGGAATGCTGACGCCGGGTAAGCCGGCAAGGTTCGCGGAGACGGTGTAGACATCGGAGAGGTACATCGTCAAAGGATCGTCGGCTTTTTGACCTATCTTGAATGCGGTCGTGGGGGAGGTCGGCGTGACCAGACAATCGAACTCTTGAAACGCGCGATCGAAATCCTTTTTAATTAACCGGCGCACTTTCTGTCCTTTTCGATAATATGCGTCGTAGTATCCCGCCGACAACACATATGTGCCCAGCATGATCCGCCTCTTCACCTCATCTCCAAACCCTTCACTGCGCGAGCGCGTATACATCTCGATCAGATCGTGTGTCTCTGCGGCCCGCCTCCCGTATCGCGCGCCGTCGTACCGGGCAAGGTTGGACGATGCCTCGGCGGTCGTCAGGATGTAGTACGTCGCTATCGTGTAGTCCGTATGAGGAAGCGACACTTCCTTCACCGTGGCCCCGGACTTTTTCAGGAAGTCGACTTTGCCCATGATCCCATCCCTGATCTCCTGATTGAGCGCCGGGGTGAAGTACTCCTTTGGAAGTCCGATCCTGAGTCCCCGGACGCTGCCGGTGAGCGATGCGGCGTAATCGGGTACCGGCAGCATGACCGAGGTGGAATCGCACGGATCATGGCCGGAGATGACGCGAAGAACGAGCGCGGCGTCTGCAACCGTGGTGCTGAATACTCCGATTTGATCGAACGAGGACGCGAACGCAACGAGTCCATATCGCGAGACGCGCCCGTACGTCGGTTTGAATCCCACCACCCCGCAGAGCGCAGCGGGCTGGCGAATCGAACCTCCTGTGTCGGTTCCGAGCGCCGCCGTTGCGAGCCCGGCGGCCACGGCCACCGCCGATCCGCCGCTCGAGCCGCCCGGGACACGGGATTCATCCACCGGGTTCAGCGTGACTCCATAGGCCGAATTTTCAGTGGAAGATCCCATGGCAAATTCATCCAGGTTCGTTTTGCCGATGAGGATGGCGTCGGCGTCGTTCAGCCGGCCGATGACGGTCGCATCGTACGGCGACTCGAAGTGCTCGAGAATCCGCGAGCCGCAGGTGACAGTTTTATGCTTCATGCAAATCACGTCCTTCACGGCGATCACCATCCCGGCAAGAGGGCCCGCCGTCCCCTGCGCTAATTTGGCGTCGATCGAACGCGCGCGGGCGAGCGATTCTTGGTTGAACACCTTCAGGAACGCGTTGAGATGGTTCTTTTTTTCGATTGTGGCGAGGTATCGCTCAGCGATCCCGGCGCATGTGATCCGGCCGGATGCGAGTTGGCCGCGAAGTGTCTGAAGATTTTCCAGTAATCGAGTCTCCTGAATCTCCGGATTGGACGGGTAGCGGGTTCGAAGCTAGCGCGCCGAGTTCGGCGCCGTCCCGCTGGCAGGTGAAGAGCGGTCGCAGGCGCCCTTACGGGCGCTTGTCGTCGATTTTCTTCTGCTCAACGGGCTTCTCGATCTCTTCCTGGATGTCCTTGGCCGCTTTGCGGAACTCGCGTACACCCTTCCCAAGACCCTGCATGAACTCAGGAATCCTCTTCGCGCCAAACAGCACCAGGATCACGAGACCGATAACCAGTATTTCAGGCGTGCCCAGATTTCCAAACATAGCAAACTCCTCTACGATATAGATAGATCGGTGATCTGTTCCTTCATAACAAAACTCTCAATGAGCGAGCGGAAGATTTTCCGCCCGTCCGTGTTTCTCAGCATCGGATCGGATGCGCGCTCGGGGTGCGGCATCAGGCCCATAACATTTCCCGCCCGGTTCAGGATCCCGGCGATATTGGAGCGGGAACCGTTCGGATTCGAAGAAGCGGTGATCGAACCGTCCGCCTCGCAGTATCGAAACAGAATCCGTTCGTACTCCTCGAGCGTTTCTAATGTCCGATCGTCGGCATAGTAATTTCCCTCCCCGTGAGCGATCGGGATTTGAAGGACCTCGCCTTTTTGACAGGCGCCCGTGAACCGGGTTGAAGCATTCTCGACCCGCAGGTTGACGAAGTCGCAGACGAAGTTCAGCCGCTCGTTTCGCAGAAACGCGCCTGGGAGAAGTCCGGCTTCACACAAGATTTGAAATCCGTTGCAAATTCCCAGGACAACGCCGCCCCGGCCTGCAAACGCCGTGACTTCCTTCATGATCGGGGAAAACCGGGCTATGGCCCCGCACCGCAGATAATCGCCGTAGGAGAATCCGCCGGGCAGGATGACGACGTCGACACCTCCAAGCGATGAATCTTTGTGCCACAGGAAGCGGGTCTCCTGGCCGAAACTGCGTTTCAACACGTCGTAGGCATCGTGGTCGCAGTTCGAACCGGGGAAGACGACGACTCCAAATTTCATATTCGGCATACTCTCCAGACGATTACATCCTCGATTGACGAATTTCCCGTGGCCGGCACGGCCGGCCGTTCAGACTTTTTCGACGGAGAACGCAAAGTCCTCCATGACGGGATTCGCCAGAAGCTTCTTGCAGGCTTCCCTGGTGATCTCTTCCGCCGAATGAGTCGTTTTCGTGTCGATCTTCATCTCGATGAACTTTCCGATCCGAACGTCGACGATCCCCTCCATCCCGAGGCTGGCGAGCGCGTGATGGACGGCTTTGCCCTGGGGATCGAGGATCGATTTGCGCGTCGTTACGGTAATTTTCGCCAGGTACAATTAATCACCGCAGGCATCAGACATCCACGCTTGTTATTTCGGTGTCTTTCTCTTCCAGATTCTTTCCCACCGGGTGCAGCGAATGCTGTATGAATCTGACGATGTATCGCAAGGGTCCGGTCGCAACATAAAAAACTAGAAAAGGAAAGAGCGCCTGGCCCCTCGTGATGGCGATCGCAGTCAACGCCGCAATGCCGATCGTAAAGCGGAGGGGATGCTGCTTGATTCCGCGGGTTGAAAATTTCGGGATCGTGTCGTATTTCATGGAGCTGACCATCAGGAGCGACAGGATGATAAGCATCGGGACGAGGAGCGACGTCTCGAGGGAGTTCAGCCCGGCGCCTTCGCGGTAGAACGAGAGCACGAACGCCGCGATCATCATTGCCGCCCCCGGAATCGGCAATCCCTTGAAAAAATCCCTATCGTAACTGCCAAGCTGCGAGTTAAAGCGCGCGAGCCGGAGCGCGCCAAACACCATCGGCATCGAGGCCACGAGCATGCCGAACGGCTCCTGCGTATGAAGGTAGAGATTGTACACCAGAAAAGAGGGAGCCACCCCGAACGACACGATGTCGGACAGGGAATCAAATTGAACACCGAAATCGCTCGACGACTTTGTGATCCGCGCCATCACGCCATCGAACGCATCGAACACTGCCGCAAGCAGAATGAACCACGAGGCCAGAACATAGTCGCCCTGGGCCGTGCGTATGACAGACCCGAATCCGCAAAACATATTGAGGACCGTAAACAAGCTCGGGACCACCGCGCGTGTGATTCTCATTCATCTTCTCCTACGTTGTTCATAAAATATCCCCGCCGTGTGCGTCATGCGAGTGTGGCAAGGATCGTTTCGCCGGCAACGACCCGGTCGTGCAATGCGATCTTTACAACCGATTGCTTCGGCATGATGACGTCGACTCTCGAGCCGAATTTGATCATGCCGAATCGTGCGCCGATCATGGCGGCTTGTCCGACCTGAACGTCGGCAACGATCCTTCTGGCAACGGCCCCCGCTATCTGTTTAACAAGCAATCTGCGTCCCCCGTTCTCGATCCCGATATGCGTCCGCTCGTTCCGCTCCGACGACTTGTCGGCATACGCCGCGCCATGGTCTCCCGGCACGTGCCTGAAGCAGGCGATCCGGCCCGATATCGGAAAACGGTTCACATGCACGTCGAGGGGCGACATAAAGATACTGATCTGCACGGCGGGCAGCTTGAGAAACTCTTCTTCGAAGACATCCCGTATGGCGACCACGCGGCCGTCGGCGGGAGAAACGACGAGATCATCGCCCGAAGGAACAGTGCGCTCCGGATCGCGGAAGAAATTGAGGACGAGAAGGAAAACGGCGACGATACAGGCGGCGATCGTATACTTCAGCGCGTCATTGCGCAGCAGGATCACCACCCCCGTCAAGAGGACTGCCGCCAGCAATGATATCTTGAAAACCGTATCCGCGCCATATTTGGTGATCGCCGATATCGACTGAATCTCCTATACTCTTAACTTCAGTCGATCGCGCAGTTCCGAAAATGCGGAAACGGCATTTTCCTGATCCGGATGAAACCGATCGCGGCCTTCCTTCTCGGAGACGGCCAGGTCCAGGAAGTGGCACGTCGTTGGGGAGAGTTCATCCCCCAAAACAACCTGACCCTTCAACCTCCCAAATTCAAGTTGGAGGTCTGCCAGCATAAGCTGCCGGCGGTCGCACAGCGCCCGCAGAACGGCATTCACCTTCGACGCAGCCCGATTAATCTGCTTGAATTCCTCCGCCTTTGCGATGCCGAAGGCGTAGACGTGATACTCATTGACCCAGGCCGCGGGCCGGTTTTCAGGCAGGTAGAAATGCTCCATGACGGGAAACTCTAACGGCGTGCCCTCTTTCAGTCCGAAGCGCTTCGTGAGCACTCCCGTCGCGCAATTATATATCTTGATCATGAGATGGATGGTCTCCATGCGCCGCACGAGCATCTCAGTCTCGGACAATCCATCGACGAAGTGAGTGGGGATGCGAAAACCTTCGAGGTATTCGAACAAGTAACAGGAAATCTCATTCCTCAGGGCGTTGAAATCCCTGGATCGGGAGCGCTTTTTCCCTTCTTCGAGGCCGTTTGTAGAGAATTCCTGGATCGAAAGGTCGGGTTTATCTGACTGGTAAAGAAGCTTCCCGCGACGTTCGCTGATGAGCTTCCC
>Ga0137396_10000033_pt1 | contig 44531 bp, 38 predicted proteins | sample czc16metaG_FD_108284 | JGI IMG/M metagenome (GOLD analysis project Ga0137396, IMG submission 108284) | Vadose zone soil microbial communities from Angelo Coast Range Reserve, California, USA - czcobulk3.16 metaG | ecosystem: Environmental > Terrestrial > Soil > Vadose zone | place: USA...
CGTGTCTCAACGTCGTATTCTCCCAGAGCCTGGTCCAGAAAAAGAAATGCAATCCCCATGTACGTTTCACGGGCCGCCTCGGAGTAGCCGGGAATGAATACTGCAATATCGGCTTTTTCTCCTTGTCTTAAGGCACTCACCTTCACGCTGTTTGCTACAACGCGAACGCCCCGGAAAGAAATATCTGATGGTTCCCTGCGTTGACGAAATTTCTGAAGCTTCCATCTGGGCAGAGGGGGAGCCGAAGCATAAAGTTTTTCCACTGCAGGAAAGGACTTCCGGATTCCATCTGCGCTGATTGTGAACTCTCGACGACCGTTTTCCTTGGGGCCAAACTCGAAAGTAAGATTGGGGTCGACCTTATGGATCTCGGTCGACAGCCGATCGAATATCCGCTCCCGATCCTTCTCGAAATCAAAGAGGTCATCATCATTCTTCTGAAACCAGTTCCAAAATGCTTGTTCCGGCGTAAGACCAGCTCCTCCACCGGAGCAACCTAGTACACTCAACAAACTGGAAAGCAGAAAGGCGACGGATTTTTTTGCCATGGCCACTCCAGAAACCAAATTCAGTATCTTCTAAAATGCGCCACGAAACTCTACACCACCGAAAGCTCTAGGTGTACCTCGAACCTGGAGTATTCCTAATTAGTCGACGGCCTGCGCGTGACTCTTCCGCTTCGTCCCTGTTATTCTCTAGCCTCACAAATTGGTTCAGGAGCGAATCTCATGCGTAGCATGCTTTCAGCAATTTTTTTTCTTGCCTGTGCGGTCATTTCTCCAGCGCAGCAAACTCCGCCAGCTTCCCACTTTGACGGAAACTCGTGGTGGGCGCACGTCAAGTTTCTCGCGGACGATTCGCTGGAAGGGCGCGACACCGGCAGCGAAGGTTTGCGCAAAGCAGAGGCTTACGCAGTCGAGCAGCTCCAGAAAGCCGGCCTCGAACCTGCGGGCGTGAACGGCTTCTATCAGCCAGTGCGCTTCAATCAATATGAAGTCGACGAAGCCAAATCCTCTCTCGCTCTCGTCGCCAATGGCCAGGCCAAAACTCTATCTTTTGCCGACGATGCATTTATCAGTTCGCGAGCTACGCGCAATTCCACCATGATCTCTGCGCCTCTGGTTTTCATCGGATACGGCCTGCAAATTCCTGAAAAAAATCTTGATGAACTCGCCGGACTCGACCTGAAGGGGAAAATCGTCGTCTATCTCGCGGGTTCGCCAGCGGACATTCCCACAGCCCTTGCTTCGCACTATCAAACCGCCGGTGAACGCTGGAAGTCGTTGCACGCAGCGGGCGCGATCGGCACGATGAACATCGCCAATCCCGCGTCCATGGACATTCCCTGGTCGCGCATTTCCGTCAATCGCAATCATCCTTCCATGGATCTTGCCGATGCCGAGTTCAATGAAACTCCTGGCCAGCAACTGGGCGTGGCTTTTAACCCCGCATCGGCCGAACAACTTTTCGCGGGTTCCGGCCACACCTTCGCGGAACTCGCCGCCCTTGGCAAAGACCGCAAACCTCTTCCGCATTTTCCTTTGAGTGTTTTGCTCAAGGCCAACGCCGTCATCCTGACCAAGTCCCTCGAATCTTCGAACATCGTTGCCAAACTTCCCGGCTCCGATCCTAGTCTCAAGAATGAATTCGTCGTCCTCTCCGCGCACATCGACCACATCGGCATCGGCGCGCCCATCAACGGCGATCGCATTTACAACGGCGCGATGGATGACGGCTCGGGGAGCGCGCTGGTCATGGACATCGCGGCGAGCCTGAAAGCGCATCCCGAGAAAATTCGACGCTCGATTCTCTTTCTACTCGTCACTGCCGAAGAAAAGGGTCTTCTCGGCTCGAAATATTTCGCGGCGCATCCCACGGTCGCGGCGAAATCCATCGTCGCCGACGTCAACGTGGACATGTTTCTCCCCATCGTCCCGCTGAAAATACTCAAAGTCGGTGGCCTTGAGGAATCCGATCTGGGCAGCCGGGCCGCAGCCATCGCGCAGTCCATGGGCATCAAACCGATCGCCGATCCCGAGCCACTTCGCAACACGTTCATTCGCAGCGATCAGTACAACTTCATCCGGCACGGCGTTCCGGCGGTCAAGTGCGACGTCGGCTTCGAGCTTGGTTCACCCGAGCAAAAAATCTTCAAGGATTGGCTCACCAATCGTTACCACGCGCCGAGCGACGACGTGAACCAGCCCGTCGATTTGCAATCCGCGGCAAGCTACGAGGAGTTTACGCGCCGCTTGCTCCTCGACGCTGCCAGCACGACCGCGCGGCCCCGCTGGAAGCCCGACTCCTTCTTCCGGCGCTACGCTGCCGACTGAATTCTGATTCTTTCTGCAAAGGCGCGGCTGTTGCCCGCTAACCGTGGGCGGCCTGCTTCAAGAATGTCCCTCTTTCCAGCTCGTTGAATGCCTGGCGGAGCTGTTCCTGAGTGTTCATCACGATGGGGCCGTACCAGGCCACGGGCTCTTCCAGAGGCTTGCCGGACACCAGCAGAAACCGGATGCCCTCGTCTCCCGCTTGGACCAACAGCTCGTCGCCGCGGTCAAACAGGACTAACGAACGGTTGTCGGCTTCCGCTGGCGGTTTCGTGTCCGCCCAGCCCACCGGTTCGGTAGGCACCGCGAGCGGCTCCGATGCGTTGCAGAATTTTCCATTCCCGGCGAAAACGTAGGCGAACGCGTGCCGTGTGATTCCCACTGGCAGTGTTTTTCTGTGCCCAGGCGGAACGGAGACATCCAGATAAATAGGATCGGCGGCGATACCGTCCACCGGTCCGCTCTTTCCCCAGAATGTTCCGCAGACTACGCGCACGTGCGTCCCGTCGTCGTCCTTGATCTCTGGAATGTCCGGCGCTTTCACTTCTTGATAGCGCGGCGCGGTCATCTTCAGCGCTGATGGCAGGTTGGCCCACAGTTGAAAACCGTGCATCCGCCCGGCACGGTCGCCCTTGGGCATCTCCTGGTGAATGATCCCGCTTCCCGCTGTCATCCACTGGACGTCACCGGCCGCGATCGCGCCGTGGTTCCCCATGCTGTCGCCGTGCTCCACTGTTCCCGCCAGCACATACGTAATCGTCTCGATGCCCCGATGCGGATGCCACGGAAACCCCGCCAAATAATCCTCCGGCACATCATTGCGGAAATCATCGAGCAACAGGAACGGATCGAAGTCCGTCGTATTGCCGAAGCCGAACGCCCGCCGCAAGTGCACGCCCGCGCCTTCCGTCGTCGGCTTCGACTTGATCAACCTCTTCACCGGTCGTATCGACATGGCAGTCTCCTTCCCGATACCGACAGTGTACCCATTGGATGCGCGACGGCCAACGTTTCGACACACCAGAAATGGATCCATGGCAGCAGGACATGTTCGGGTGAGACTAATTCTGCACGACCACCATAAAACTGATAGATTTGCGCACGCTTGGGAAATGCTTTTGACGCAAGACCTTCGACCGGAGGAGGCGAGCGAAAATGATTCGGAAAAATCGTAAGCGAGTTTTTTCCACGATGTTCGCTTTGGCGATGCTGGCGGCCACCTTGACAATGGCCGCACGTCAAGAAAAAACGGCAGAGAAGCCGGCGGCTGTGCCACCGGCGAGACCCGGCGTGGCGGAAATGGAGCGGCTGAAATTTTATCTGGGCGAATGGGACTACACCGAGACGTATCCAAACGGAGCAAAGAACACCGGTGTCTACACCAGCAAGCTGGGGCCGGGCGGAAATTCGCTGATCAACACGTTTCACTCGCAAGGTCCTGTTGGCGATTTTGAAGGATTGCTGGTGATGACCTGGGACGCGAAGGAGAAAATGTACAAAGAGTACGTCTTCTCGGGTGATTTTCCTGGAGCCCTCGTGGAAACCGGGCAGTTCGAGGGCGACGCGCTGGTTTATCGCACGGAGATGGCTGCCCAAGGCGCAACGGTGAAGTTGCGGAACGTCACGCGACTAACCAGCCCTGGAACTCTAATAAGCGAACAATTCATGGCCATGAAAGACGCGCCGGAAAAGTTGTTCGTGCGCGTGGAGGCCAAGAAGCGCTAAGAAACTTTCAGGGCCTTCTGCGCAAGGCGGAGTCCTTGAAAGTCAACTCCAGGAACTGGGCGACCTCTGTTCCTTCATGCGAGAACTGCACTTCCGATCCGGGATCGAACCATTCGACCTCGCCTTTGCGCAGAGTCTTCGGTAACTTGCCTTTCGCATTGATTCTGACCTGAGGCCCACCCAGCCCAACCGCAAGAAAGGCAAGTTTGGAAGTAGATTCCGTGTGCTTTCCATTTGCGAAGAGCCATAGAAGATCCAATCTGACCTCTGTGGTCTCAAACTGGGTGTCGGCCCATTCCGATGCGAATGGAGGGTCACAGATAGCGCCTCCTTGACCAGGAATTACGAACCCGCACTCATTGTGAGCTTCTCCCTGCGCATGGAGAAGCTCGATGGTGACGTTGCGAAAAGGTGTGTCAGCAAGATTGCGAGCCACGTGGGCGAAGCCGCCTCGGGTGAAGTGCGTTTCGCTATCCCTGAGCGCCAAATGAACTTCGGGTTTGTCGCGAACGGCGTTAACAACGTCAGCAGGGCCGAGTGAAACGTAGATGTAGTCGTGGTCGTGCTGGTGAAGTTGCGTGTTTTCGTGGGGAGGCACTTCGACGTAGTAGACACGAACATACTCGTTTTCGATCCTAAGGTGATGGTGTGGTTCGCCGGGGACACTTCCGTGCGCCAGCGGGGCCGGTTCCGGCGCTTGCGCGCTGACGGAGAAAACAAGAAGGAGCAAAGTCAAGCAGGGCACGATTCTCATGAGTCGACCTGGTGAAAGATCTTAATAGAGATTCCTCGCTGCGCTTGGAATGAAGAATCGGCGACTGGCCTCATGATTTTTGTTAAAGGCGCTCGAAGATGCCAGCGGCGCCCATGCCGCCGCCGATGCACATGGTGACCATGCCGTACTTCGCGTTGCGACGTTGCAATTCACGAACAAGGGTAGCGGTTAGTTTTGCACCGGTGCAGCCGAGGGGGTGGCCGAGGGCGATGGCGCCGCCGTTAGGATTTACGCGGCTGGCATCGAGCTTCGCTTGCTGGATGACGGCTAGCGATTGGGCGGCGAAGGCTTCGTTGAGTTCGATTACGGCCATGTCGCTGAGCGAGAGGCCGGCTAACTTTAATGCTTTGGGAATCGCTTGGACCGGGCCGATGCCGAATTCTTCGGGGAGAACGCCAGCGGTGGCGTAGGCGACGAAACGCGCGAGCGGCTTGAGGCCGAGCGATTTGGCGCGAGAGTCGCTCATGATTACGGAAGCGGCGGCGCCGTCGCTCATCGGGGAGCTGTTGCCTGCGGTGACCGATCCTTTGGCGTGGAACGCGGGCTTGAGTTTGGCGAGAACCTCGAGATTGGTGTCGGCACGAGGAAGTTCGTCGGTGGCGAATATGAAAGTCTGTGTCGAGGGCTTTAGCGTCCCAGCTTTAGGTTTGGAGGACGCGCCATTGCCGTTGGGGAGCGCCGTGATTTTTACTTCGACGGGAATAGTTTCGTCCTTGAAATTTCCGGCAGCGATGGCGGCGAGAGCTTTCTTGTGAGAATCGGCAGCGAACTGATCGGCTTGTTCGCGGGTGATACCGAATTTGCGCGCGATATTTTCGGTGCCGAGGCCCATGTTGATGTAAGCGTCGGGATAATTGTCGACGAGCCAGGGATTGGGAGAGATTTTGTTGCCGCCCATGGGCACCATGGACATGGACTCGGTGCCGCCAGCGACGATGACTTCCGCGGAGCCGGAGCGGATGCGTTCGGCGGCGAGAGCGATGGCCTGCAAGCCGGAGGAACAAAAGCGGTTGATGGTCATCGCGCTGGTTTCGACGGGAAGTCCGGCGCGGAGCGCGGCGATGCGTGCCACGTTCATGCCCTGCTCACCTTCGGGCATGGCGCAGCCGAGAATCACGTCGTCAATTTCCTTGGTGTTGAGGCCGGGAACACGGGCTAGCGCTTCCTTGATGGCGAGCGCGGCGAGATCATCGGGGCGCGTGGCGCGCAGAGAGCCTTTGTAGGCGCGGCCGACGGGAGTGCGAATGGCGGAGACGATGACAGCTTCTGGCATGGCGGGACCTCGAATCGAAAAAAAGCCTCAGTCTTATAAGGACTGGGCTACAGGTTCATTGTTGGGCGAGTGCCAGGAAAAAGCAACTTTGGTGACTGGTGATTTGTGGCCAGTGAGCGCTGCTTATTCGGCGCGGAGGGCCTCGACGGGATCGACGGCGGAAGCGCGGCGCGAGGGCAAATAGCTCGCGAGAAACGCCGTGGCGACGAGACCGAGAGAAGCAGCGCTGTAAGCGACGGGATCGACGGGGCTCACCTTGAATAGGAGCGACGACATCAAGCGCATGACGATGATGGCAACGACGAGCCCACAGGCTACGCCGATGGCGGTCAGCGAGAGTCCGTGGCGAACAAACATACTGGTGAGGGTTTGGTGCTGGGCACCGAGAGCCATGCGAATACCAATTTCGCGGGTGCGCTGGGAAACGGAATAAGCGATAACGCCGTAGATACCGACGACGCCGAGCAACAACGCCATGGCTCCGGCCACGCCAAGCATGATGAGCGTGAAGGAAGTGCGGGCCATCGAGCGCCTGTAGTAAAAGTCGAGCGCGTGAACGTCGGCAAGAGGAAGATTGGGGTTCAGGGACCACACGGCTTGGCGGACTTCATTCAGGAAACTTTGCGAGCCCGTACGAGAGCTGCGAACGACGAATGCGATTTCGCGCATGGACATGGAATCATCGCTCTCAAAGTGATCCATCAAGAGGGGCCAATAAACGGAAGTCGTGGCCGGTTTGCTGACGCCTTCATCGTAAACGTTGCCGACGACACCGATAATTTCCCTCCAATCATCCTTGGAGCCGACGCGGATGCGCTTGCCGAGCGCGGCCGAGGGGTCGTGCCAATACTCGCGAGCCAGATTTTCAGAGACCATGGCGACGGGAATTTTCTTGTAGGTGTCGTTCCACGTGATTTTACGGCCGGCTACCAGCGGCGTGCCGGCAGTGTCCAGGTATTCGGGCGAAACAAATCGGAAGGCGCGGAGCGGAGGGAGTTCGCCCTCGGCATAGGTGTGGTTCTCAATGAAGATGGGATCATGCCAGCCTCCGTAGGTCATGGGGAGCATGGAGATGACTCCGGCGGACCCGACGCCCGGAATCGCTGCGAGCCTGTGCAAGATCTCCTCTTGCGTTCGGACGACTTGCTCATTCTCTTTCACCATGGTGCTGGGAATGGAGATGCGGAGTGTTTGCAGCGAAGCTGGTCCGGAAAATCCGGGATTGACGTTGGTGAGGGCCCGGAAAGTGCGAATCATCAGGCCGGAGCAGATCAAAAGGACGAGCGCGAGAGCGACTTGGACGACAACAAGGACGCTGCGCGCGCGATGTTGCTCCTTGCTTTGGCTGAGGGCGCGGCCGCCCTCGCGGATGCCGGTGCTGAGGCGCACTCCGGCGTACTTAAAGATAGGAATGGAACCAAACAGGATGCTGGCGAGCAGGGAAATGAGAAGTGTGAAGAACAGGACGCGGCCATCAATGGCGATCTCGCGAATGCGCGGAAGGCCCGCGGGAGCGATGACCGCAAGAACGCGCAACGCGGCGTAAGCGAGGCCCAATCCGACCGCGCTGCCAAGCAATCCTAGAATGACGCTCTCGAACAGGAGATCCGCAGCGATGCGCGCGCGGCTGGCGCCCAAAGCGGCGCGCACAGCGAGTTCCTGACGGCGGCCTTCGACGCGGACGAGCAGCAAATTGGCGACGTTGGCGCAGGCAATCAGAAGGACCATGCCGATCGAGCCCATGAGGACCCAGAGGACGCTGCCAATGTCACCGACTACGTCGCGTTTGAGGGGACGGACATTAGGACCGATGCGGGCGTCTTCGAAGATCTTTAGGCCGAAGCCGGGGGGCGCAGGAAACGAGCTCATAACAATCGGAAGCATGCGGGCAACGTCGGCGTTGACCTGCTCGACAGTGACGCCGGGCTTGAGCCTGGCAAGACCCTCGTAGCTGAAGTTGCCAAGATGGGTTTTGTTGCGATCAAACTGGAACGGGATGATTACACCGGGATCTTCCCAGTCCAAGAAGTGGAATCGCTGGGGCAAGACGCCGATGATTTGTCTCGATTTGCCATCCACGAGGATATTGTGGCCGACGACGGAAGGATCGCCGGCAAATTTGCGGCGCCAATAGCCGTAGGTAAGAATGGCGGTTTCAGGAGCGCCAGGGGAATCATCCTGTTTCGTGAAGGTGCGGCCCAGCAGTGGAGGAGTGCCCAGGAGCGGGAGAGTGCCGTCCGTAACGCGCAGGGCGCGGACTTGTTCCGGTTCGGCAACGCCAGTCACGCTCACGGAATCGCCATCGTAAAGACCGAGATCCTGGAGGGTACGATTCTGGTCGCGAAATATGAAGTAGTCGGAGGGGGACAACTGGAACTCTTTGAGCTTGATGCCGGGCGCGGTCAACCAGACGCCGATAAGCTCATCGGGTTTTGGATAGGGCAAGGGCTTAAGGAGGACACCTTCGAGGACGCTGAAGACGACGGTGTTGGCCCCCACACCAGCGGCCAGGGTGATGAGCGTGATGGCCGTGAACATGGGGGCACGGCCGAGCCTCCGTAGAACTTGCTTGAGCTCGCTTTTGAAGGATTCCATGGCCTATCTCTCCGCGAGTGCCTGCAGCAGTGAAAGGGCACATTCTATTTGCATGCTCCAAAGAGTGATACGACAGGGAGCGGGAGAAGTTCCCAGTGAATTAGGGCCAATCGGGAATTAGTGGCAGCCCCGGTGAGCATTTAGGTGGACGTAGAATTCAGTTGAATATGCCAGTGCAGGCCCGCTTGCGACCGGGGCGACAGAGGCACCTATTTATCTTTGAGGGCTGCGCCTTTGCGCGGGATGAAGATGGTGCCTGGAGACTCAACGACAAACTTCTTTGAGTAGTTGCCTTGGTTGATGGCGATGCTGACGCGGTCGCGAGAATCGATAAACAGAAGCACGTCGCCCACGGGGACATCCATGAAGGTCTTGACGTAGGGCAGAATCACTGGTTTTTTGTTGATCTCGATCCGTAGTTTTTCGCCGAGGTTGTAGCCGAGCCCCTTGAATTCCTCGCCGGGGATGTCCGTGATCAGGGAGCCGAACGGATCGTCGAGGGCGATAATGTCGCCGGCGATGCCCTTGTCGGTAGTCGTGGAAGTCTTGGGAGTAAGGCGAACAAGTTGCGGGACGACAGGGCCGACGAGACTGAAATCCCATCCGGCGGCGAGGTGCGCGCCTGCAGGAGAAAAAATGTCGCGGCCGTGGAACGTGGAGGAAATCGGGGCCTGAATCGTCCAATTTGGATTAGTGATCTCGCGGGCGGAGTCCAGGCCGTCACGATCAATCACCGGGGTGATCAGGCCATTATCTGGGAGAACAAAATACTGGCCCTTTTTTGATCTGACGATGATGGCTTTGCGCGAAGTGCCGACTCCAGGGTCGACGACGCTTACAAAAACGGTTCCCGCTGGATAGTAAGGAGACACGGCAGCAAGGAATCGCGCGCCTTCTTCTATCGAATATGGCGTCACTTGATGGGTGATATCCATGATGCGGGCGTCGGGGGCGATGCTAAGCATGACGGCTTTGCAGATGGCCACGGCATCGTTGGCGGTACCGAAATCGGTCATGAAGACAATCGCGGGCCGCGCACCGGATTTGCCGTCGGAGGACGAATCGCCCGGTGCAGGAGACTTCGAGCAGGCGGAGGCAAGCACAGCGAGCAAGAGCAGTGACTGAACAAACAAACGAGTGCGAGAAATCATCAACGCTCCGTTACGGCTAAGTATTTTCCTTGCGAGCCAGTGTAAGGCGCGCGGTTGACATCCGGCAAGATGCGTTCTAAAAGGGACGCGCGGCAGGGGCAGCTATCCGCAGGGAGAAAGAGGAGGGGGCAACCACATGATTTACTGGATTGTTGTTGGGTTGATCGCCGGCTGGCTGGCCGGAAAAGTGATGAAGGGAGGGGGATATGGTGTGCTGGTAGACATCATCCTCGGGATACTCGGCGGCATCGTTGGTGGCTGGCTGTTTGGGATGCTTGGCATTTGGCCAGGCGGAGGGATCATCGGGTCCATCCTCGTTGCCTTTGTCGGCGCAGTGATTCTGGTGTGGATCGCGCGGAAGTTGAAAAAGGCGTAGCTAAGTATTTCGAGGGGGAAAGCGTTTCTCCGGCAGGGAGTTGGCCGTGGCGACGCATTCTTGTTGGCAGATTGCCCTAGTGCGATGTAGCAGCGTTTTGGCGCGCCCCCTAAATCACGTCTCGAACAATCGGCGATGCTTGAGAGGGCAGGAGCCTTTTTTCACCGGGCGCATTTTCTTCTTGACACGAGCGAACAAAAAGCGAAGTATATCGACCTCTGGCGGCGATACTCGTCAGCAGTGTGAAACGATTTGGCGGGGGAGAATCACTAACTGACAGCCTCCAGAGACCCCTGTACGGAAGGACAGGTTTTCCACAGGTGGTACAGGGAAAAAGAGGCGAAAATTGAGGCGAAAGTAGAATGCACATTAACTTATTTATTTTCATGTGTTTATATGGATCGCATGCTAGAACGTGTAGTACTAGGCGAGTAGTTTAGACCCCAAAATGTGACTTGCGTACCATCGCGTTCGGGGTCCAAAAGGTGTCAAATGGTACAGGTCAAGAGCGAATGGACCTTCTGGACAGTGTGGTGCATCCAATTGAGGGAAAAGGATTTTGAGAAAGTGAAACGCAGACCGGCGGTTAGGGTTGAGCGGAACAGGAGATGGGGGCAGGGGAAGATGAAGACCAAAGACAAGAGCCGAAAGTGGATGTGGATGTTCCTAGCCGCACTGGTTTCGCTGCAGATGTATTTTGTGTGGGAACTGCTGGCAGTATTTGCGCTGTTTGCCCTGGGATTTGCGGCGGTGGCTTCCGTGGTTGGAAGCCTGTACATGCTGCACCGCTTCTGGGCACTGACGGTAGATCGCCTAGCCGATAGCCAGCACCCGATTATGGTCGCGACGCGGCAGGGCATCTACACGATCGAAGACGCGGCGCGCCGACCTTTTCGGCGTCCGGGTTCAGCGGCAGCGCGCTAACTGAGTTTACGACTTTCTGGCTCCGGCCAGAGCACACGCAGAGCTGGTCATCCTGACTCCTTCGGGACTGACACAGTCTCTGCGGCAATAAGAACGAAGAAAAAAGCCAACCATTCCCTCAGAACGGTTGGCTTTTTTCTTTCGCGGGATAGGGAATCTCGTACATCAGCCACGACATTCTTGTTTGGGTTCGCCCCGCTAATCTTTTTCAATGGGTGAGAGGATCGATGTCGGTACCGGGGAGGATTTCGGAATCGTCCTTGGGCCGCGAATCGCTGTCCGCGTCAAAAAGGGTTTTCCCGTTGTCTTTGACGAGTCCGTCGAGCGTGGATTTCGAGTGTTCATCCACGGCGCTGACGGCGGCTACCAAGCAGGAGTACAGAAAGGCCTTCATCCCTTTGCGGAACTGATCCGTGGAGCGCTCGGCGGCTCGCGCCACTTCGCTTTCCAATGCCAATCGGCGCGCTTCACAAGCAGCACGGCTCTCCGCATCGAGTGAAGAGAGCGCGGACACCGCCCGCTCCTTGGTCTCGTCGAGGACCGCATTCACCTGCTGTTCTGTCTGCCGTTGGAACGCTCCTAAGGCGGAATTTACCGCGCTCTGCACAAGTGCCTGGACTTCCGCGGAGCGCGCGTCAATCTTCATAAGCGCCTCCTGCGTTACAGCTTGGGTGTTTTCCAGCATGAGTTCGTAGCGGCGATGCGCCGTGCGGGCGGTCGCTCCCTCGAATTCCGAGGTCGCCCGGGCCAGCGCATCTTTCAGACGCGCGTGGAGCTGAGGCTCCCCTTCGCGTTGCATTCGTTCTAAAAATTCCTGCGACCGCGCCAGTTCGCGCCGCAATTCCCCCGCCTGTTTCTCTAATCGTTGCGCCATCTCTTCCGCCTGGCCGCGGTACTTTTCCATTTGATCTTTCCACTGTGCGGCGATCTCGCCGGAGGATTCCTGCTTCGAGGTGAGTCTCATCGCCTCCACACGGGTTGGGAAAAGTTCCTCGATTTCACGCACGCTGGAGTTGCGCACATCATCAATGGAGTTGAGCGCCTCGCGCACCGCTTCCTCAACTTTTTTGGCCACCGCCGCTTGCACGGCCTTCTCCGCAGCTTGCTGCAGCTTTCCCTGCAGGGCAGCGACCAGTCCATCCGGTGTGATAACGACGCGTTGCGGCTTAGGCGCCTCAGTCAGTTTTGGGGTTTGCGGCTTCGCAGCGACGGGCGAGGGGGAAGGGAATGTGGCGACCTCCGCCATGTGGTGCTCGGCATTCACCGGCGGCTCATCGAGGTTCACGGTTACAGCGGGGAGATCCAAGGCAGGGGCGACCGCAGTTGCAAATTGGGCCATAGGCGTGTTCGCCCCGCCAGCGGTCATCCAATCCTGAGGCGGCGTGACGATCCCCCAGACATTTCCAGCGTTTTCCAACTCCACGCCGACTTGCTGCAGTTCCCGCGAACTCTGGGAGGTGTGGACCGAACGCACTCTGGCGCGTACCGCTGGAGGCTTGGGCTCCACGTTCAATCCCACGACTTGCAAGGTGACCCACGATCCAACCCCGTAATCGTGCCGCGAAGGATACCGGCAACCGTGCAAGTTCAAGCTGGTTGAGACGGTTCTTTCCACAAACGGCTCGCCTAGGCGGTTCTGACCGAAGACGATCAGCGGGACAGACCGCTCGATGCGCGTGCTGCGCCGCGCATCTTCCCCCACGGAACGATCAGGAGGACTAATCAGAGGCGATTGGCTCACGTCCGCTCCAAGACAATGCAGATCCTATTTCCGGCAGCTCCGACAGATGATTGTCCGGCCGAGGCAGCTTCTTCCACGGCGAATGTCGTTCGCTTCTGTGCCAGGTATCTTGCAGCAACCTGTCATTGTGCGTCCTTCGCGGGAACGCCACGCGGCAGATGTTAGCCGAACCCCGCTCCGTTGTCGATATTTCCATGCCAGGCGCAGCGTCTTGAGCGTGCGCCAAAGCCTTGTGAAGATCCCTCGTCGCGAGTAAAGCAACAATGTGCCCAGCCAACTAGCCACGCGGCGATCAATCACTCGGGGAATGCGCTGATCTTGACAATGAGGCTCGCCGGGCGGAAAAAAACCAGCGCTGAAAGAGTGAGTGGAATTAATTTACTATGGGGCCGCCGCCCTTGCCAAGAGCGGCTTCATCACCTTTCGTGTGAAACACGCCATAGTGAAATTCATCGCCTTTCTTAATCATCACGGTGACGCGACTCTTCGCAGGTAGCAAAATGTCGATGCCTGTAAGAGGCTCGCTGTCCGGTTTCCAAAAGCGAAGGCGATAATCCTTTTTATCTTTGTTCATGAAGTGGACCCTACCAGTCCACGGCGCCACCTCTACCTTGCCACGCGGGCTGGGCTCCTGCTTGCGAATGGAAATCGTAGCTGATCTGGCCAAGGTAGTTTCTTTTGCTCTTGCTGCTCCTGTTGTAGACACGGTAGTTCTCCTTTCGAATCTTACTGCTTCCCGCGGGGCCGGAAACTTGGGTCAGCGAGGAGCCCGAGAAGATAGGGCCGTTGCTGAAGATCCGTCAGTGAATAGCCGTTCTTGAGGCTATCGTGTGCGTATTGGATGGCGCGCTTGCGGTCGCCGAGGTCGTCATAGGTCTCTGCCACATCGGCGAGAACCCCAGGATCCTTGGGAGCCAGGGCCAGGGCGGCTTTGGCGTGCGCCAGGGCTTTTTCGCGAAGCTTGTCTTCCGCATAGTAGGTGCTGAGCATGGACTGGACTGAGGCTTCCTGGGAATTCAGCAGAACAAACTGTTCCAGGAGGCTCAACGTCTTGGAGCGGGCCGCGCGCGCTTTTTCATCATCCTTCAGCCACGTGTATGCAAGCTGCAGGTTCGCCCAGACGCGCCAGTCCTTATCGTTGAGCTCGAGGGCCTTGCGAGTGCCTGCGGCGGCCTCGGAATAGCGCTTCTGATCCATATATAACCAACCGAGGTTAGCGTATGCCTGGTAGTTGGGCGCGAGCTGAATGGATTTCTGAAATGCGGCCTCCGCCGCGGCACTGGACTGCGAATCGTTGAAACTCATATACGCAACGCCGAGGTCACTGTACCCCTCGGAACTGTCCGGAGTGAGTTCGATGACACGACGGTACTGTACGACGGAATCCTGCACACGCCTCTGGCGGCCGTAGAACGCTCCGAGAGTGCTGTACCCCTCCCAGTAATCTGGCCGAAGAGCGATGGCGCGCTGGTAGTTGGCCTCGGCTTCTGAGTTACGGCCTGTCTTCTCGTAGACGCCAGCAAGCCCGATGAAGGCGCTGGCGTCGCGCGGATTGATATCAAGAGCCTTTTGAAATTCCTGGAGAGCGAGATCGTTTCTGCCCATCGTCGCCTGGAGTTGCCCCATAGTAACGTGCACGGCAGGAAGCCGGTCGTCGATCTGCAAGGCCCGCTGGCAATTTGCCAGAGCCTGATCAACCAACGCGGGATGATGATCCATGAGGAATTTCAAGCGATAAGCTTCCCCGAGGGTTGCGTAACCCAAGGCAAAGCGAGGGTCTTTCTCAATGCCGGAGTTCAGCGCGGAAATGGCCAGATCGGGATTGCCCGGCTTATCGTACCGCTGCATGTAAGCCAGCGCTTTTAGGTACGCCTCGTAAGCGCTCGGTGTCGTGTTTCTTGCTGGTGACTGGGCCGTTTCCGAGATTCTGACTCTCAAAAGACGAGCTACTTGGGAAACAGCTTGCTTCTGCAGCGCCGCCAAGTTGCTATCTTCCAGCTCCGCCGAGCCAATCTGACGGAGACGTTTTGAATCAATCAGAACCACGGTCAGGTGGACGGCGGGACCTTTGCGCTGCACTCTTCCTTGCACCACCATCGTGGCGCCGAGTTCGCGGAAGGCGGATGTTGCGTCATTGACCTTGCGGTTGCGGACTACACTGGCGGGAACCACCCAAAGCGACTGCTGAGCAGCCTCCAGGTTCGAGAGTTCGTTGGTTAGCGAATCCATCAGTCCTTCCGCGACGGCGCCAAACTCGGGATCATTGGCGGAATTGGAGAAAGGCAGCACCGCGATATGCTTTTCACCACTGGCGTAGGCGAGTCCCGCAAAGCGTTCGCGGATCTGAGGAAAAAAGGAGATGGCAATTGCGGCCAGGACCACTCCAACAGCAGTAAAGAGGAAACGACGCGCTTTTCCGCCATTTCCCATGGTCCAGCTCGGCGTCGAGGCGTTTTCCATGTATTGTTTGAGCTCGCGTGCATTGGCGGAGCGTGTGAGGGTCGGTTCTTCGGCCGGCGCTGGACTTGACGTGATTTCTGCGAGTGCGGTTTCCAAATCGCGGAGCATTTCTTCGGCGCCGGTATAACGGCCCTGGGGTTTCTTGGAGAGCGCGCGATAAGCGATAGGATGCACGGCCTTTGGAACCACGTCGAGCGCTGCGGGAGGCTGATTGAGAATTGCAAATGTTATTGCTCCCTTATTCGGCCGGATGAACGGATGACTGCCGGTAATCATTTGTACGAGGATTACGCCTAGCGCCCAGATATCGCAGCGCTGGTCGATAGCTTCGCCGAGGATTTGCTCGGGAGCCATGTATGGAAGTGTCCCGGTGGAAGAGATGCTTTGTGTGGCGCTAGCTGTGGCGACAACCCGGGCAAGGCCGAAGTCAACAATCTTGACCAGCTTGTCGTCGGTGACAATGATGTTCGAAGGCTTGACGTCGCGATGCACGATGTTGCGTGCATGAGCCGAGCTCAGCCCTCTCGCGATCTGTATTGCTAGGTCGAGCGATGTGCTGACCGGGATTACGCCGCGCAACAACTTCTGTGCCAGCGTTTCACCCTCGTAGTAACCCATGACGATGAAGAGCTGGTGCTCCTCGGACTCTTCGATCCCATGAATGACGCCGATGTTCGGATGATCCAGTGCCGAAGCGGCGCGAGCCTCGCGGAGCAGACTTTGTTTGTCCCGGTCGCTGACGGCGACATCCGTGGGCAAGAACTTCAGGGCGACAGTGCGCTCAAGCTTCAGGTCGAGCGCCTTATACACCACACCCATGCCACCGGCGCCTAGTTTGTCGGTGATTTTGTAATGCGAGATGGTTTTACCGACCATACGGCTGGGACGAAACTGGGGCTGATTCTAGGTGCTCCGCCTAGGCAAGTCAACGAACGCTGGAGAAGTCCTTGTGGTCAGCGGTCCTCGATTCTGGCCGTCTTTGCATTTCAAGAACGTACAAGAGTGGTACTCAGAGCCATGCATGGCGCGCGTTTCAATATGACAGAAGACAGGACATTCCTAAGTTGCGTTGATAATGTCCCTTCGGGATCCCAGCAACTCAAGCCATGGCGTGCATGCTAGGACGCGACGAATTTCGCCGGCTCTGATAGGCTTTGCGTTCTTGAGGGAGGAACATTTCATGTATCGTGCGCTTATTTCTTTTGGTTTGAGTCTCGCAGTGCCAGTGCTCGCGTTCTGCCAGATGCCACACCGCGTTGCTATCCGCGCCGGACACTTGATCGACGGAAAGAGTGATAAACCGCTTGAGAACGCGCTGATCGTAATTGAAGGTGACAAAATCGTTTCCGTTGCGGCGGGAGGGAACGCGCCCGCAGGTGTGGAAGTTATAGATCTTTCCAAGGCCACGGTGTTGCCCGGTTTCATTGATACCCATACGCACGTTCTCCTGCAAGGCGACATCACCGCCGAGGAATACGATGCGCAATTGCTGAAGGAATCGATTCCGTATCGCGCGATCCTTGCCGCGCGCAATGCACAAATTGCACTTTCGCATGGATTCACCGCCATTCGCGACCTGGAGACGGAAGGCGCGATGTACGCGGACGTGGATGTGAAGACAGCGATTGCCAAGGGCGAAGTGCCCGGCCCGCGCATGCAAGTAGCTACGCGCGCGATGACTCCCACGGGAATGTATCCCCTGCTGGGTTATTCCTGGGAGTTGAAGGTTCCCACGGGCGTGCAGTATGTGGATGGAGCAGATGGAGCGCGCAAGGCCGTGCGCGAGCAGGCCATGTACGGGGCCGATTGGATCAAATATTACTCTGACCGGCGCTACCACTTCGAGAATGACAACTTGCTCCATTCCATGGTGAACTTCACCGATGAAGAAGCAAAAGCTATCGTGGACGAGGCGCATCGCATCGGCAAGAAAGTTGCGGCGCATGCGATTGGGAGCGACGGGATCGCGGCCGCGCTCCGCGCCGGAGTGGACACCATCGAACATGGCGATGGCCTTACCGATGCGTTGATGGATGAAATGGCGCGCAGAGGCATCTATTGGGTGCCGACGATCGCTGTGGGTGTGTATGTCGCGCCCGGCCGTAGCGGAAACTGGCCGAAGATGGCGGACCTGCAGCGCGAGAATTTTCCAAAGGCGGTCAAGAAAGGCGTGAAGATTGCGCTTGGAACGGACGCCGGTGGCTTCGATTGGAAGGCGCTGAACCAGGCGAACGAATTTGCATACTACGTGCAATACGGCATGACACCGATGCAAGCGATTCGCGCCGGCACCGTCACCGCTGCCGAACTCCTCGGCTGGAGCGATAAGCTGGGAACCATCGAAGCCGGCAAGTGGGCGGACATCGTAGCCGTCAGTGGCGATCCGCTGAAGGACGTCAAGGAGTTGGAAAATGTGAAGTTCGTAATGAAAGGCGGGACCGTTTATAAGAACGAAATGCGTTGAATGCACATTTTTCCGAAGATCAAGTGAAACCAGTGGAGTGCGAAATTGCCATCAATAGAACGCGACGCCGCCATCGACGTTGATGGATTGTCCGGTCATGGCGCTGGATTGATCGGAACAGAGAAAAAGTGCGGCGCGCGCAATTTCCTCCGCGGTCTGGGCGCGGCCCTGAAGAAGTCCACTCAAGAAGCCGGCTAATTGTTCTTCTTCATTCACGCCCATTTTTTCCGCGAGGACTGCTCCCAATTCCTTGGACATTTGCGTTTCCGTTACCGGTCCGGGACAAATGGCATTTACGCGGACGCCCTTGCGCGCCCCTTCTGCCGCTGTGACCCGCGTCAGCCCCAGCATTCCCGCTTTCGCGGCGGCATAGGCCGAGCCCCACGCGTAGGCGGCTTTTGCCGAGAGGCTCGAGATGTTCAGGATCACGCCGGACTGCCGCGCGTACATCTCCGGCAACACGAGTTTCGACAGTAGAAAAGCCGCCCGAAGATGCACGGCGATCACTTTGTCGAATTCCGCAAGCGGATACTCTTCCACCGGAACCACCGGGCCGTAATGTCCCGCATTGTTCACCAGGATGTTGATCCTGCCGAATTTTGCTCGCGCCGCCGCAACCACCTGGCCGCAATCTGCCTCTCGTGATAAATCCCCCGGGACGTAGCCGGCTCGTCCCCCGGCACTTGTTATCGTCGCTGCCGAGGAGGCGAGTTCCTTTTCCGTGCGCGCCGTAAGAAACACCGCTGCCCCCTCCTTCGCAAAAAGCTGGGCGATGGCCCGGCCGATTCCACGGCCCGAGCCCGTTATCAAAGCAACGCGATCTTGGAGTTCCATAGAGAAAAAGAGAATAGAGTGAACCAGGAATGGAGGCAAGCCGGAAGACTCGTATTCGTTTGGGTATCGGATTGCCCGATGGCCATCAACTGTCCTTCAGGTCAGGTGTTTTTCTACTTGGCAGTGAGTAACCTCTATGGCATAAGAGGGAAATCCCAGTGCTAGCAAGGACTTTGGAGCGAGTTGCCCTTCCTGTAGTTGCGATCGTTCCGACTCCAGCCGTTCAAATTGAACTGGGGGTTTAGCTCGTGCGCCAAACGATTCTGGCTTTCCAACTGACTGCCGTCCTGGCCGCGTTTTCTTTGGCCGGTTGCTCCGGCATGACGAACCCGGTCCCCCCATCGTTGAGCGTACAGCCAGCAAACGCCGCTGTAAATGCGGGGCAGACCGCGACGTTCGTGACATCAGCCACCGGGACCTCGCCCATCTCTTATCAGTGGCGGAAAAACGGGGCAAGTATCCCGGGCGGGATGGCTTCAAGCTACACCACGCCCGCCACAACGCTGGCGGATAACGGTGCCAAATTTGATGTGGTCGTCAGCAACAGTGCAGGCAGCGTGACAAGCAGCCCCGCAACTCTCACCGTAAGTCCCGCCTCCATGGCTCCCACCATCACCATGCAACCCGTGAATCAAACTGTCATCACAGGTCAAATGGCCACGTTTACTGTGACCGCGATTGGCGCCTCACCCCTTTCTTACCAGTGGCGAAAGAACTTGACCGTCATTAGTGGCGCGAATGCTCCTAGTTACACTACGCCTGCGACGAGCATCACGGACAATGGGGCGAAGTTCGACCTCATCGTGAGCAACAGCCTCGGCACTGCGACTAGCAATCAGGCGATTCTCACCGTGAACTCCGCTCCGGTTGCTCCCACGATCACCACGCAGCCTGCCAATCAAACAGTCGCCGCGGGTCAAACCGCCACGTTTAGTGTCGTCGCCACTGGTACGGCACCTCTCACTTACCAATGGCAAAAAAATGGTTCCGCTATCTCCGGAGCAACAGCGACGAGCTACACTACGCCTGTCACCACAACCGCGGACAGCGGTGAGCTTTTCCGCGTCGTCGTTACCAACTCCGCCGGAAACGTAACCAGCAATTCCGCAACACTCACCGTCAACCCCGGCGCGAGCAATTCGAGCGTTGATGTGATTACCTATCATTACGACAACGGCCGCTCCGGCATGAACCTCAATGAAACGGCGCTGACTCCCGCGAACGTGAATTCCACGCAGTTCGGAAAGAAGGGCGAATTTATCGTCGATGGTAAAGTTGACGCCCAGCCTCTTTATCTTTCGCAGGTCACCATCAACGGACAAACGAAGAATGTACTTTATGTCGCGACTGAGCACGGCTCCGTCTATGCCTTTGACGCCGACTCCATTAACGGAACGACTTCCACGTTCCTCTGGAAGACCACCACGCTCGGCAGCGGCGAAACCACCAGCGATAATCGCGGCTGCGGCCAGGTGTCACCCGAGATTGGCATCACTGCGACGCCGGTCATCGACCGCGCCCGCAATGCCATCTATGTCGTGGCCATGTCGAAAAATGCCAGCGGAAGTTATTTCCAGCGATTGCATGCACTGAATCTGTCCACCGGCGCGGAGCTTTTCAGCGGTCCCCAGACCATCACCGCAACGTATCCTGGTACGGGCGACAACAGCTCCGGAGGAAACGTCGTCTTTGATCCGAAACAATACAAGGAGCGGCCCGGCCTCCTGCAAATCAACGGAACGATTTACACCACGTGGTCCTCCCACTGCGATATCCGGCCCTACACTTCGTGGGTGATGGCCTTTAGCGCGGATACACTGGCGCAAACGAGCGTCCTAAATTTGGTTCCGAACGGCAGCGAGGGGGGCATCTGGATGGCGGGCACCGCGCCCGCGGCCGATCCCGCTGGCAATTTGTTCTTTATCCTAGGAAACGGCGATTTCGATACCACGTTGAACGCCAGCGGTTTTCCGGCGAACGGCAATTGTGGCAACTGCTTCGTGAAGCTTTCCACTTCCAGCGGATTGAAGCTTGCCGATTATTTCACTCCGCACAATACCGTCGCGGAATCGAATGCCGACACTGACTTCGGTTCCGGCGGAGGAATATTGCTCCTGGACGTTACGGATTCGGGCGGCAAGACGCGGCACCTCTCTGTCGGTGCGGGTAAAGATTCGCTTATCTATGTCGTGGATCGTGATTCCATGGGCAAGTTCAACGCCACCACGGATCAAATCTATCAGGAGATTTCCGGGCAGTTGGGCGGCGGTGTCTTTTCCATGCCCGCGTTTTTCAATAACACGGTGTACTACGGAGCGGTCGGCGATGCGCTGAAAGCGTTTCCCGTGGCCACCGCGAAGCTCGCGGCAACTCCTTCTTCGCAAAGCACGCATCATTTCGGATATCCCGGGACGACTCCGAGCGTCTCCGCCAACGGCGTCGCCAATGGAATCGTCTGGGCCATTGAAAACACCGGCGCCATTCTTTTTGCTTACGACGCCACTGATCTCACCAAGGAACTCTACGATTCCAATCAGGCCGCCAATAACCGTGACCACTTCAGCGGCAACAAATTCATCACACCCATGGTCGTCAACGGGAAAGTCTACCTCGGTACGCCAACCAGCGTCGCCGTCTTCGGGCTGCTGCCTTAGCTTGTCAAGAGTTCGCAGCGTCGCTTTACTTCCCCGCGCTGGATGGTTTCTTGAATTTCGCCAGCGCGGTAACGCCGAATGCTTCGAGAACCTGAACCTGAACTTCGTCCGTGACCGCGTTTATTTTCTGCACCCCTGGCCCGCCCGGTCCGACGCGATACCGAAGCGCCCTTTGGCCGCCCGGCGTTTCGATGACTTGCCGCACAAAATCGGCGATTTCCTGAGGGTTCGCGCGCGAGTTTATCAGCTGCGACACTATTTTCTCGGGCACCAGCGCCATTTCGCCGTAACCGCTCTTGCGCCCGGGGTCTTCTCCGCGTTCCAGCTTATCTACCGCGGATGTGGCATACGCTCCCGGCTCGATCACCACGGAGTCAATTCCTTGCGAAGCCAGTTCGTAGCGATAGACTTCCGCGAGCGCTTCGAGCGCAAACTTGCTCGCGCAGTACAAACCCATTCCTGGAATCGCCAGGCGCCCCGCTCCGCTGCTGATGTGCAGCAGCAATCCGCTCCCTTGGCGTCTCATGACCGGAAGAACTGCTCGATTCATCCGCAAAACGCCGAAAAAATTCGTGTCAAACTGCCGCTGCGCCTGTGCCATGGTCACGGACTCCGCCAGGTCCATGATTCCGTACCCCGCGTTGTTCACCAGCACGTCGATCCGGCCGCATTGCAACACGATTTTGCTCACTGCGCTTTCCACCGAGAGGTTATCCGTGACGTCAAGCTCCACCACTTGCAGAGAGAGGGATTCGTGCTTGGCAAGCTCCGCGATTTCGCGCGCCGCTGCCGCGTTGCGGCCCTTCACGTTGCGCATCGTGGCAAAGACTTGAAGTTTCTTGCGCGCTAATGTTTCCGCGATCAGCCGGCCGAAGCCGCTGCTCGCGCCAGTGATGAGAACGACTTGCTGTGTGCTAGGCATGGCGTAAGAGGATAGAAGGGAACTCAGCGGACGTAAAGAGGCTCCGAGATTCTGTTGCGGGCCACTTTCCGATTGCCGCGTTTTATCAGGACCTTTCGCCCGCATCGGAAAGAAACGCCTACCGCTTTCGCTACTCCTTAGACTCTATCTCTTGCGAGATCTGAGCTTAGAAATATCGGTAGGGAAAGTGTTACCTTCGGGGCTGATTGGAGGGGAAAAACATGCCAGAGCTCAACAGAACTGCTAGACCAGTCATGCCTGCTACCGAGTTGCGACCATGACGATCCGAGGTTGACGCGAGAAGGTGACTGGCGTACGGTTTTGCACAAAGATAAAATCGAAATCGGGAATTCCGGTGAAAATGACCGTGCTGGCCAATCCCGACAAACGTCCGTGAGACGACCTGCGAGAACTCACTGACCGGGTGCCGGGCACCAGCCGGCCATGGGGGAGCTACTTCATCTGTTGCCGCACGAAGCCGGGCAGGGATTGCGGGGATGTCGGAAGTTGGAGATTTGAGGCCGGAAATGTGACGAACAGGGGGCGGGCAATGGAAGGCCGACAATAGGGCAACAGGAAAAAAAGAATGATCGGTGGCCCCGATCAGGGAAAACCGGGTTCAACCCCAATCTACCATGAGTCGCAAGATCATCACTGGTCGCTCATATGTAATCTCAGAGGTGGCGGTCTTAATGCTAATGACAGCGATTGCCTCACACACGGCAATTCAGATCCAAGCCGCGCCCTCGGTCCCATCCGGGACAACTGCCAACCTCGAACACGTCGTCATCGCTGTCCGCGACTTGGCAGTCGCGACGACTTCCTATGAACGCCTCGGCTTCACAGTGACCCCAGGGGGCAGTCATCCTTCCGGAGGAACCACCGGCAACGGCATCTTTTTCTCCAGTGGTACCTATCTAGAACTGCTAACGTTCTATGATCGCGAAAAGGCAGCGGATTTGGTCAAGTTCTTGGAGGAGCGGGAGGGTCCCCGCAGTATCGCACTCGAGGTATCCTCGGCGGTTGCAATCCGCGATTCACTCCATGCGGCTGGTATCGAAGGTGCCGAACCGAGGAAAGGCAAATGGGAGTCCTCTTCTCCTGTGACTAAAGAGTGGCTCACCATTGACCCGAAGCCAGCTTTGCCGGGCAACATTTTCTTCATCGATTATTTGAAAGCAAGCCAGTCACATCCCAACACGGCGACTGGAATCAGGTCCGTGTGGGTGAGGGTGAAAACTCTGCAGGAAGCAACGCACACTTTCGAACGGCTTGGATTTGCAGTTGGTAAGCAAATCCAGGCACCACGATTTGGAAATGTCGTCCAAGAAGTGACGTTGGGAAAGGCGTCGCTGATGCTCATGATGGCTAAGGAGAAACGGACAGAGAGCCACGCTGACGAGGACACAGCCGGTAGCGGCATCGTCTGCTTAAGTATCATGGTTCAGGATTTGGAGGCGACTCGGGCTGTCATCAAGGCTCGCAGCGGTCGAACCCTAGAGGTCTATAAGGGCATTTACGGCAATAGCGTCTCAATTCCAGCTAACCTCACACACGGTATCGCAATTGAATTCGTGCAGAATGCCCGTTAATCGGCGTTTGCGGTGCCACTGGGAGACTGACCCACCAACCGAAATTTATATGGATGCTGCCGGGTCGCTGGCTCGCCGATGAACCTGCCATCCTGTTACCCGTTGGTCTTCAGCTTGCCGAGCATGTGATTGACGAATTCTGTAATCTCATCTTGGTTGAACGTGTCGCGATGCACCGGCTTCTGCCCGATCGCGCGATATGCGAGCCGTTTCGTCGATTGCTTCACGAAGTCAAAAACCACCGTGCCTTCACGGAAGCGAATGTTTTCGTAGCCGACTTCGGGCGGTCCCCAGCCCCACGATTCCCAGCATCCATACGGGCCACAAACGAGCCCCGGGTATCCGCCGGGGTATACGCGTTGCACCGTCACGTCATGCCGCCGTACTGCTACGTGATAGTCCACCAGGAAATCCGCAGCTTGCGGGTCGCTCACTTGCCGCAATCCCTTCGATGAAAGGGTTTGTTCAATCGCCGTCCGGATGCGTTCGCGAACGATTTCATTCTTGGGGCCAGGTTCGCGCGCCACCGTTTCTCCCCGCGAGATTACGTCGCGCGAAACGACAGGACGCCGGTCCGCATCCTTTGGCGGTGCCGCGGGCTTCCACGCCCAGGTGCTGCCCTTCACAACGGGGATGTTCGGATCGCGAATCACATCGATGTGGTCGTCGCACCCCGCCACGAACAGTCCGCAAAGCAAAATCGAAGCCGCCAATAGCGGCGATCTTCCAACCCCTTTCATCTGATACTTCATCAGCGCGCCCTCCAGAGTGGACACTGTCCCACTTTTGTTGAACCCTGAGTTCTGGGAAGAGTTGCGGCCGTCGAAGGGTTGTGCGCGCCAGCCAAAAAGGGAGGCGGCTATTCCGAGCTGCTCACCTTGTCTCGTGCAGCATCAAGCGGGCGGTGCAGCCCAATCCGCGGGAGGGAAAACAACCGGCCAGAACTTGGGGTTCGCCTGCTCGAACTCGAAGGCGACGGAAAAAAATTCCGGCGAAGTATCATCTATGCGCACCACTCGGCAGGTCTGCTGCACTTTGTTGTGCGGGTTCACCAGCCGCATGGGCTGGCCCACGTGCACGTCCATTTTCATCTTCAGCAGCCCGCCGTGGGCATTCACGATCAGCGTCAGCGCTTCTTCCTGCCTTGGCTTGTGCTCGACGTCTTCCGCGATCACCGTGATTCTCATCTGCAGCATCACGCGCTCGCTACGCCGCTTGTTAATCAGATTGGACGAACTGGTCAAGCTTTTCTCCAAAGAGGAAATCCGCGAACTGCTGGACTCTCGATAAACCACAAATAGAGTCACCTGGATTCTAGGTTGAAGTTTACCTTAGTTGACGATGAAGGGACCCTGGCAGAACGGACCGCGGTTGCTCAAAAGGTAGGGCCTGCCGCCGGGCTTCGTGCCTCTAGTGGAAGTGGGAAGGCAGCTTTGCTTCGAGGCGCGCTTTCACCGCCGGCCACTCCGAATCGATAATGCTGAAATAGACCGTATGACGGATGCGCCCGCTCGCGGTAATTATGTGGTTCCGAAAAATGCCCTCTTCCCGTGCTCCAATTCGCAGGATCGCAGCGCGCGAGCGCTCGTTCAGCGAATCTGTCTTCAATTCCACGCGCATGCAACCCAGCGTTTCGAAGGCATGCTTCAGCAGCAAATACTTCGCTTCAGTATTGACCACTGTTCGTTGCCAGTCGCGCGCTACCCACGTCCAGCCAATCTCTACCCGATGATACGTACGGTCAATATTCCCGTAACGTGTGCTGCCAATTGTTCTACCCGTGGCTTTCTCAACGATCGCAAACGGCAGCGAGGCGCCATGCTCTTGCTCGCTGAGCGCGGTCTCTATGTAGGCCGCCATTTCTTCCCGTGTTCCCACCGGTGTAGGAATCCAACGCCACAATTCTTCGTCCAAGCCAACCGCGGCAAGCCCCTCCAGATGCGTCCTTGCCAGAGGCTCCAGCCGCACTTGCACCCCTTGCAATGTTACCGGAGAGACGACCATGTCCACAGCCATCATGGGCGTATCTTAGGATGGCCACGTCGGTTCAACGAGCGCCAATTTGGACATGAAGGGAATACTCTAGGTCTGCCGGGCACTCGGACGAGCGGGAGCGCTACGCGTAGTAGGAGGCCAGCATCGTTCTTCCCCTCATTGGGAAGCATTCGCCGTCTCTGCAGATCCGCGAGAACTTCAACACCATGGAAGCGTCAAGCCAGCCATTTTCGGCTTCACAGAAAAGAATCCGCAAGGCTTCCTCGGGAGGGAGGGCTCCCCGGTAAGGACGATCCGTGGTCAGAGCATCGTAAATGTCCGCGACCTGCAGAATTCTTGCCTTCAACGGAATCGACTCTCCCCGAAGGCCATCGGGATACCCGCTTCCATCCATTCTTTCATGATGATTCCGTATCACCGGAAGGATGCGGCGAAGCGACTTGAGAGGTGCGCACATTTTTTCTCCAACGACCGGATGCTGCCGCACGATTCTCATTTCTTCCGCATCCAGAGGCCCCGGCTTGAGAAGGATGTTGTCGGGCACCGCGATTTTTCCTATGTCATGAAGCCAGCACCCAATTCGCAGTTCCTGTAGGTCTTCCTCTTGAAGGCCGATGCTTTCCCCCAGTTGCTCGGCATATGTCAGGAGGCGCTCCGAGTGGCCATTCCTCATGGCTTGCTTCGAATCGACGGTCCGCGCCAGCGTAAGCACCATCGACCTCGCCTGCTCGTCCATATAATTCTTGAGACGCAAGAGAGTCTGGATGCGCGCCAGCGCATCCCAGAGTGTTGAAGGAGTAGCCCAAACATCCATTGCCCCAGCTTCATGTCCACGCTGCATGTCCCATTGATCCGGTGCAGGCTTCAGCAAAACGACCGGCGTGAGTTGATTGAGAGGATCTTTCTTCAGCCGGCGGCACAGTTCGAAACTCCTGATCTCTAGCAAGCTGTCTTGTAGGAGAACTAAATCCGGCTGCATCTGGAGGCAACAACTCACCGCGGACTCCCCATCCTCCGCCGTATGCACTTCGCACCTCTGGCTCTCCAGAAAAGACTTCCATTCTTCGAGGCTCGTCGAATTTGCATCTACAAGCAAGATAGCCGGGTTCATACTTCCTCACTATTTGTCTTCGCAGGAGGCTCGAAGACACCACTCCCTGCGCGCGACAGAAAGTTAATTGTAAGGATTGGTCTTGCCTGCGATCTCCAATCCCTGTACACGGAGGGTTCTCCCTCCGCTTCCTGGGGACGAGAAGGGAAATGAGCGGCTTGGCAGGTTTACATTATGCTTATAGAGTTCCAAAACGGGTCTCCCCGCAAGTGCCTAAGAATTCAAGCCTTGCGAAGCGTTTGCCGGAGTGAGCGTGGTACTGGCACGAGGAAAAATTTTCATGGCGCCTGCAGTGTTTACCCGATGCTACGCCTCCTCTCCTTCAATTTCGACGCTTCTTCGCCTCTCCCAAGGAATCTTGGACGGATTGACAAAGATTAAGAGCTAATTGCAGTGGTTTCTCTTGTGTCTCTGCTTCAAACTCACGTTCAAATGGGATGGAATTCTCGGATTGAACGAAAACAGAATCCTAGAGGAAACCGGATGCGGGCAAGGCGCGCCGTGAGGTATGATAGAGTCTGCGGAAATCATATTATTAGGACAACAATGCTGACGGCAACGAATGGAAAAGTTTTGCTGAGGGTGAGGCCCCGGGGCTTCTGCGCTGGGGTAGTGCGGGCAGTGGATATCGTCGAACTGGCGCTGGAAGCCTACGGCGCGCCTGTCTACGTGCACCACGAGATCGTCCACAATACTTACGTTGTCGAGCAGTTACGCCGCCGCGGCGCCATATTTGTCGAAACCATCGAGGAAGTCCCGCACGGCGCGGTGCTGGTTTTCAGCGCTCACGGGGTTCCGCCGACGGTCCGCGAGGAAGCCAAGTCGCGCGAGCTGAAAGTAATTGACGCCACCTGCCCGCTGGTCACCAAAGTTCACCTCGAAGCGCTCAAGTTTGCGCGCGAAAAGCGCACCATTATCCTCATCGGTCATCGCGATCATCAAGAGATCGTTGGCACGTCGGGCGAAGCCCCGGACCGCACCATTGTGGTGGACTCCGTCGCCGCCGTGGACGCTCTCGAAGTCGACGACCCCGGCAAGCTCTCCTTCCTCACGCAAACGACACTGAGCCTATACGACACACAGGAAATTGTGGCGCGGCTGCGCCAGAAATTTCCATTCATCCAAGGTCCTGCCAGCGACGATATTTGCTACGCCACGCAAAACCGTCAGGAAGCCGTCGAGCAGGTGGCCAAGGATGTCGATCTAATTCTTGTCGTTGGCTCACCGAATAGCTCCAATTCGAATCGACTCGTCGAAGTCGCCCAGCGCAGCGGCGTCAAAGCGCAATTGATCGATTCGGCAAAAGATATCGACGTGAAATGGCTTGAAGGCGTTTCGCGCGTGGGCTTGACTGCGGGGGCCTCCGCTCCAGAAGTTCTCGTCGAGCAAGTGAGCGAACGGCTTGCGGAGTTCGGCTTCACGGATCAGCGCGATCTCGATTTGATCCGCGAAGACGTGCGCTTCACGCTGCCGCCGGAATTGGCGACCATCGCTCCGGCGCCGCGCCGCTAAGAGGTTTGCAGTTTGCAGGACTCGGCAGGGAACGCCGAGCAGGACCGGAGTGATTTCCAGGCCCGAGCGTTATGCGATTCGGCCATCGGTACCCTGGCGCGGTAACCGGGGAATACGACATAAGGAGCCAGACTTTGGCGGTCAAAATCCTCCGTCAGCCGAAGAAGATTGCCTTGATTGGCGCGCCCTCCAGCGCCGCGGCATTTTCCGCAGGAAGCGAAAAGGCTCCGGCGGCGTTGCGCGCGGCCGGGCTCGCCGAAAAGTTGCAGGCTGCCGGCTACGAGATCGTGGACTATGGCGACTGTGCTCCGCGTCTCTTTGCGGACGATGAAGAACACCGGCGCGCTCGCAACTTGACCGAAATCGTAGCTGGCCTGAACGATCTCAAGACGCGAGCCGAAATCGCGGTGAAAAGTGGTGCGCTGGTGCTGGTCCTGGGCGGGGATTGCGCCCAGGTTATCGGTTTGCTTACCGGCGCTCGCCGCTACTACAAGCACATTAATCTTCTCTGGTTCGATCGCGACGCCGATTTGAACACTCCCGCGAGCACTCCTTCTGGCCGCATCGATGGAATGGTGGTGGCCCACATCATCGGCAGGGGCGCGCCGGAGCTGGTGCGCTTCTGGAGCGAAGCGCCGCTAGTGCGCGAGCCGGATGTCACGCTCTTCGGGCTCGAACGACTCGATCCGCCCGAGCAGGAATTCCTGGGCAAATCGCCGATGCGGCACATTCACGCTGCGGACATTCAATCCAAAGGGGGCAGCAAAGCTGCGCACGAAGGGCTGGCGCAAGTACACGCCGACGCGCGCGAATTCGTCCTCCACCTGGATGTCGATGTCATCGCCGCGGAAGAGTTTCCCGCGGTGAACGTGCCCGGCAGCGGCGGATTGCGGTTCGACGACGTCCGCGAATCCTTCATCGAATTTGTGAAACACAAGAATCTGCTGGGTCTCGATATAGCGCAGTACAACCCCGACAAAGATCCCGACGGCAGCGGCGCACAGAAGCTCGTCGAGTTGTTGGTCGAAGCACTTTCCGCGCGCCTCGAAGCGCTGGCGGCTCCAGCGGCAGAGTCGGCGACGGGGCCCGCGGCGGGTCCGGAAGAAATGTCCTCGTCGGGAACCAACGCGTAAAAGGTTTGCGCTCCGTCTTTCACCACAAAAAAATCTCACGCGCAGTTCACGAAGCGGCAGTGGCGCGTTTGCGCAGATAGCGGGCGAGCCCGAGAAAAGAGAGATTCAGGCCGGCGCTGAAAGCGTAGTGTTCGGCTTCACCAGCGGGGAGATGCTGCGAGATTTCGGCAAACGTCGCGGACATGAACGAATCCATCGCGACGGAATCGCTGGCGGCGTTGCGCAGCGCCTCCGCAGCCATCGCGGCCCAGCGATGCAGCCGCTCGCGGAATAACAGAATGTGCTCGGAAGGATTGTCGGAATAGCCGTAATGCGTGAGAAAGAGCCGCGACGGTTTGCGCTGCAAGATGGCGGCGAAGGAGTTATCCCAGATCTCCAGATTGATGTCCGGCGGAGGAGTCGCCGGCATAGCGTAGGGAATTCCCTCAATGCGCACGCCGGCCGTATCGCCAACAAACGCGACGCCTTCTGCTTGGTCGAAATAACTGACGTGATGCGATGCGTGGCCCGGTGTATAGACGACTTCGAGTTTGCGCGAGCCGAGCGTAAGTGTTTCTCCGCCTTCGAGGATGCGCAGATTCTCCGCCGGAACGGGAAGAGTTTCTCCGAACAGTTGCTGCAAGTCGTTGGGCCAGAGGCGCTGGGCGCTGGCAAGAAGTTTGGACGGGTCAATCACGTGCGGCGCCCCATTCTTGTGGACATGCACGGCGAGGCGGGGGTTTTCCCGGACCAACGCGCCGGTGGCGCCGGCGTGGTCCAGGTGAATGTGCGTAAGCAGGATGGCGTTGAGATCGCCCACGCCAATGCCATGTGCCTGCAGATTTTGCTGAAAAGTTTCGAGCGTAGAGCCCGGGCCAGGATCGACAATGGAGCGATGGCCGTCCGATTCGAGAAGCGCGGAGGCAATGGTGTGCGGGCGGCCGGTCCAGAGATTGTCGAGTGTGGTGATCGAAGGCATGGCGGCGGATAGTTTAGCGTAGTTTGCCAGCACAGGGCGCTCCTCTCCGCGACGTGCCCAAATGGGAGGGATACCCCACCCCGGGTGTTTGGGGGTAAAGAGTTCGGAAGCGCTTGAAAAGAAACGGCTTGAGTTTTGCATCGTGCCAAAGAGTGCGCAGAGACGCTGAGGGTGCAGAGAGGAAACTATCGGAATGGAATGGCGGAAATGTCGTCGGTCAATCGCGGCCCATGCTAGCATAAATTATATTTATTGTCAAATACTATTATAGTACTAGCATTTAGCGAAGTGACATCATTTGTTCGAAAGATTTTGCAAAGAGAAGAAAACAAAGGGGTAGAGCTCACTGGGGATAGGTGCCTCTTCTGTGGATGTGGGACGAGCGGGAAAAAGCAAAGTCAAAGGCCCCGCCCTCAAAAACCGAGGGCAGGGCACCCAAATTCATCTTAGGACTTATCGTCCGGGCCACCTGCCTCCTTGGGTTCGCTGGCTGACGCTGCAAAGCCGGCGCAACGAGAGCGCCAACTCTGGCGAAACTTTTCGCGCTCCTCGGGCGTCATCTTCTCCCAGCGCTCGTCCATTCGTTGCCGAACACGCTCATCGATTCGCCGCCGCATATGGGAGCGGGGAGAGCCATGGCCGCTCCATCCGCCGAAGAGGATGCGGCACAGCGCCAGAAGTCCCAGCGCTTGCCAGAAGTTGATCTGGCGCCAGCCGAAGAGCGGCGGCAGCAGCCAATTCCACAGGTGCAGCACTAGTTCGCCGCCGAGGAAGACAAATAGCGCCATCGCCAGGATCGCCAGCGGAGCTATCCAAATCCATTTCTTTTTCATGTTCGGTTCCTCATTTCTTCGCAAATTCGTCGTGAATGCTTTGCAATCGCTCGCGCAGATGCAGCACCGCATAGCGTTTGCGCGAGAGTAGCGTGTTCACGCTCACGCCGGTGTCGGCGGCCATCTCCTTGAAGCTGCGCCCCTCCAGTTCGTGAGCGAGGAATACTTCGCGCTGCTCGTCGGGCAGCGCGCCTATCGCTAATTCCAGCTCATCCAGAAGCACGTTGCGGAAGTACAGCGCTTCCGGCCCGGCATCGGGCGATGGCAACAGATCTTCGATCCGCAGCAGTTCGCCGTCTTCGTCCCCGACTGCTGCGTCGCTGAAGGGCTCCGGCTTCTTCTTGCGGAAAAGGTCCGTGATGCGATTGCGCGCGACGCGAAAAAGCCAGCCGGTCACGTGCTCGATGGGCATCAGCAGGCGATTGGCTTCTACCAGTTCGTAGAAGACTTCCTGCACGATGTCCTCGGCGTCGGAGGGATCGGGCACACGCCGGCGGATGAAATTGCGCAGCCGGGAGCGTTCTCCCGCGACGATTTCGGAGATTCGGCGGTCTTGCTCGATCATCGAGGTGACGCTCAACGGCCCATCCATCCACTTCTGTAGACGAACGGCGACCGGAAATATTGTAGAGATTTAAGCGGGCGGGTGGGCGAGAGAAGCTACTCGAAGAATTTGGTGTGTCCGGTGGCGCGGAGAGAGCGTATTGTCTTGCACTATCCCATGTAGGTAGGGGATGTGGATGCCGATCTGATAAGGGCGTGCCACCCGCCCGAGGGAAGTCGATGAGTGAAGCGAAAGACTTATTTGGCGGTTTGTTTTCCGAACGACCGATGCTACATCCTGGCGACCGTGATGCGGTTGGAATCTTGCGCAAAGCGGCGGAACTATGGCGGGCGGATAGGCGCTTTTTTAGTGCCGGCGTCTGCATGTCGATGGCTATGAACGCAGCATGGGGAGACGGATCGGAAGTCAATGCCTGTCTCGCGCAAGCTGTCGAGGATTACAGAATGTGCGTGACCATTCAGCGTGCAGATTCGTTTGAGAGTCTCGCAGCCTTATGGAAATGGACAGGCCAGCTCACGTACGTTGCACCTGATGTCGCTTCGCACTCAAAGAGACCTCTCCAGCAAGAGCTCGCCCAGCGCCTGATTAAATTTTTTGCCGAATCAAGTCATGCTAACTCCTATCTCGCTACAGGGTTTGTCATCAATATCGATCTCGACGGGCCGTCTGAAGTAGCATTTCCGGAACACGAAGTTAAGGGTACAGGGGCGAGTCAAAGTGGCGCTCAGCTAGCGCACGGGTGCGGGGATTGAAAGTGGAGAATTGGGCGGTGTGAGGGAAGAGGAAGAGAGATTTCTCACATCCGCAGGCCGACGCATTCGCAGGAGCGAATGCGGAAGAAAAAGTCGGCCTGCTCCGTTCGAAATGACGGTGTGGGGGCGCGCGTGGGCAAGAGAATCTAGTCGAAGAATTTGTGGGGGTTGGGCCTGCACACCGCAGAATTCTGTTCATTTACTCCGCCGCTCGAATCGAGGATTATGCTGGGGCTGAATCTGGATTCCTTGCCACGGACGGAGATAAGCCGCATGACCAGACCGATCACCATTGCTCACGTCGCTTTGCTTTTCTGCGGCGCAGCGCTGCATGCACAACAGCCCGCGGCCGGTACAGCGCCGTCCGCCGCGGCGCAGCAAACCGAATCGGACGAATACACGCGGTACGAATTGCTGGGGCCGGAGACGGCGAGCTTCAAGATATTTTATGAAGTGACCGCCACCACTCCCGGCGCCAAGGCGTACTTCAATCCGATTCGGAAGGGGAGCACGGCGAGCGACGAAGCGGTCTACGATGCGATGACTGGGGAGCCGCTGCACTTTGAAGTTGTCACGGGTGCGGAGGCGGCGAAGGATCCACTCATGGCCGGCGCCGATGCTGGCGGGAATTACATCAAAGTGCAACTGGCGCGTCCCGTTCCGCCGGAGGGGCAAGGGCGCATCCTGATCGTCAAGACGTACAAGGATGCGAAGAGCTACTACCGCGAGGGCGAGACAATTGTTTTCAATCGCAGCCTGGGTATTCGGCGGAACAAGGTGGTCTTGCCTGCAGGCTACGAACTGGTGGCCTGCAACGTCCTCTCGCAAGTCTTGTCGGAGCCGGATGGGCGCATCGCCATCAGCTTCATGAATGCCGGTGCGGGCGAAGCGCCCCTCATTCTGCGCGCTAAGCCGGGCGCGCAAACCGGGCCATCGGCAGCGCCCCATCCATCGACGCAAAGACGCAGTTGGGAAGCACCCTTCTCCGGAGAAACGGAGAAAGAGCGGCTCTCCGAGCGCGCGCATCAGGATCGCGACATCGTTTACTTCCTGCAACAACCGGAGACGCACGCGTTCAGCCTGTATCACGATTACACCGAGTCGCGCCCGGGCATGGACAAATATCTGAATGTGGTTCGGGAAGGCAGCACGGTTTCCGATCCATCCGCGTTTGTGCTCGATACCGGCGAAAAGCTGGCGACGCGACTGATCACCGGTGCGGAACTTGCGGCGGCAAAAATCACATCCGAGGAGCCGGTGAAGCCGACCACACAAGTCGTGGTGATCTCCTTTCCTGCTGTGAAAAAAGGGCAATCGATCCGCTTAAGAATTTCCGAGACGTACACTGCTCCTGCCAGCTACGGATTGGAAGGGGACGAACTGGTGTTCGACCGCAGCCTTGGCCGCCCGCGCAACGCAGTGGTTCTCCCGGCGGGTTGGTATTTGACCGCCAGCGCCATTCCCGCGACGGTCTCGCAACTGCCGGACGGACGCATTCGGCTCGATTTCTGGAATGGGCGGCCTGATTCCGCGGATGTGCTGTTGAAGGCAAAGAGGAGAGTCAACGCAGCTGACCGTAGCCGCTAGTATTCGCGGGAAGGTTGACTTTGTTTACCCGAAAAGAGAATGAAGGAACTTGCTGACCGCTCCGAGAGCGAGGAAATAGTTGCACCGGAAGCGAGTTGTGGAATAACCTTACTGCGCCGCGCCATATTGCTTCTGCAGATTTCTTCCTGGGTCCAGACTGGGGTGTGGGGAGAGGTGAGCGTGGGTGCGGGAGAAGCGGCAAGTGGGAAGTCAGCAATGCGTCTTACGCAGCCGGCCAGGAACTGCGAGTGGTGCGCAGGCGGGCGCGTGAATCAAACGGGATTCTATTGAAAGAGCTCAGGAGGGTGGAGATGCGCAATTGGTGTGCAGCATTAGTGATGAGCGGGCTTTTGGCTTTGCCGCTGTGCGCGCAGCAGAAGAGCAGCGCAGCGGGCGACGAAACTACGAACGTCGCAAACAGAGAAAAGAGCGCGACATCAAGCAACCCCTCGGGAGGCGGCAGGGCTGCGGGAAGCAGCAAGCCAGTGGCGACGAAGGGTGTATTCGCATTGCCCGCGACACCGAGGCCGACGCCATTTCCGGGTCCGGCGGCCACCGCGGACACGACTGCTCCCGGGAGGCTCGTTCCTCGTTATGAGCTGTCGGGAATGTACCAATACCTGAATTTCAGTCCCGGCGACCCATTCTCGAGTTTCAGCAACCATGGAGCCACTGGATCGTTTACTTATAACGCTTCGCGGGCGCTGGGCTTGGCGGCCGAAGTTGGCTGGTATCGCTTCAAGAACCGTACCGTTGGAGGTATCCCGCTCAACGGAACCATGCAAAGTTACTTGTTTGGTCCCCGGTTGAATTTGCGCAAGTTCGACTACTTTGTGCCGTTCGCGGAATTTCTGGTTGGCTCCGCGCATGCGGGGCGAGCGGTGATTGGCGCTGGTACCCAAAACGCTTTTGCGCTGGCCACCGGCGGCGGCGTCGATATGGTTTTGACGAAGAACTTCGCTTGGCGCGTTGCTCAGTTGGATTACTTCATGACCAGTTATTCCGGCCCGGCTCTTGGTACGAGCGCACGTCAGAACAGTTTTCGTGCGGGAACGGGATTTGTCTATCGCTGGGGCATCCCCAATCAGGCACCACCACCGTCGCCGAATCATCCGCCGGTCGCGGCGTGCTCGGTGAGTCCGGTTTCGATTTTTGCCGGTTCGGGCGACAGCGTGGCGGTGCACGTGACGGCCAGCGATCCGGACAACGATCCCCTGACCTACAGCTACACGGCGACGGGCGGCGCGGTAGAAGGTACGGGTCCGGAGGCGCGTTGGAATTCGACCGGCGTCGCTGCTGGCTCCTACACCGTGAACGTGAAGGTGGATGACGGTAAAGGCGGGTCGGCGTCTTGCGCCGCGGACATCAAAGTAGAGGAAAAGCCCAATCATCCGCCGACGGCCACACTCTCCATCGAGCGCAGCCCCATTCTGCCCGGCGAACAGACCGGCGTCACTTGCAACGGCAGCGACCCGGACAACGATCCGCTGACCTACAGCTACACGTCAACCGGCGGAAAGATCGTGGGCAGCGGCTCCAATGTGCAGTTTGATTCGACCGGTCTCCAGCCTGGGAGCTACAGCGTGAAGTGCACGGTGAATGACGGCCGCGGCGCCAGCGCCGACGCTTCCGGCAACGTGGACGTGAAGGAACCTCCGCAGATCAAGCAACTGGAAGCCAAGCTGGCATTGCACAGCATTTACTTCCCAACGGCGCAACCGACGGTGGCGAAACCCAGCGGTGGCTTGGCCGCAAGCCAGGCTGCGACGCTCGATGCCCTGGCAAGCGACTTCCAGCAGTATCTGAAGTACAAACCGGACGCGCATTTGATTCTTCAGGGCCACGCGGACGTTCGCGGTGCCAAGGATTACAACGTGAAACTCTCCGAGCGCCGAGTGGAACGCACCAAGAGCTATCTGGTTGAAAAAGGTGTGCCCGCAGATCACCTCCAGACCCAGGCGTTTGGTTTTGAGAAAAACATGACGTCCGAAGAGGTCAAGACCATGGTCGAAGCGGAGCCGGACCTGAGCGCGGCGGAAAAGCAGAAGATTCTGAAGAACCTGCTCACGGTGCGCCTGGCCAACAACCGACGCGTCGACGTCACTCTGAGTACCACCGGGGAACAATCCGTTCGTCGCTTCCCCTTTAGCTCCAAGGATGCCTTGACTTTGCTCAGCAGAGGCAGTGGCGAGACGCCCAAGAAGAAAACGACCACTCCAGCACCGGCGAAAAAGGCCAAACCTTAGTGGTCAGCCAGTAATGCCAGCCCATCCTCGCCGAGAGTGACTCGTAACTCCCGGGAGGAATTAAAAACTTTACGAGATCAACCCGACGAGCTCTTTGAGAATCTTGATGAGCCCGTTTGGCTTGGGAGTGCGCTTGTGGCAGCCATCCTATACTGTCCATTCCCGAATCAGAACAGGAAGGGAGGGCAAACCGGGACTGAAACCCAAAATGGGACTTGCTAGAATATAGAAATTTAACTAATGTAATGGTAAATAACTAAGGTTGCTTCGTGTTCCTGAAATGGAACTCAAGATGCAGACAAAGCCCGCAACCGGAGGCGTTCATGATTCCTGCGATGGGTGAAGAAGCGGCGGTCCGCCGCGAGGTTGTTCCGATGAATCTTCTCATCGTGGATGACGAGCAGTCCATCCGCGAGACCTGCGCCACGGTTTCGGAGCAATGTGGGATGAAGGCCGTCGCCGTAGCGACCGCCAAAGAGGCGCTGGAGGTCCTGGAACATTCGGCTGTGGACATTGTGCTGACGGATTTAAAGCTGCAGCAATCAAACGGAGTGGAACTGTTGAAACACGTGCACGACCGGCATCCGGAAGTCGCCGTTGTAGTGCTGACGCAATACGGAACGATCGAGTCGGCACTGGAGGTCACCCGTATGGGTGCGGTGGACTACGTGACTAAACCCTTCCGCATCGAAGAGTTGCGCTCGCGGCTCGAACGCGTGGCGCGCGCCGTGGAACTTCAGCAGGAAAATCGTCTGCTGCGCGAGCAGTTGCGGACGCGTCCCGGGTTCGGCGGGCTAATCGGCGTTTCCATGAAAATGCAGCGCGTCTATAAAATGATCGAGAAAGTAAGCCAGCATGAGTATCCCGTGCTGATCCTGGGCGAAAGCGGAACTGGAAAGGAATTAGTGGCGCGCAGCATTCACTTTTCCGGGCCGCGCAAAGACCGGCCTTTCGCTCCAGTGGACTGTTCCGCGCTGGTACCCACGTTGATTGAATCCGAGCTCTTCGGCTATGTCAAAGGCGCCTTCAGCGGGGCCATGCAGGCCAAGCAGGGTTTGCTCGAAGCCGCACAGGGCGGCACCCTTTTTCTCTACGAGATCGGTGATATGCCTGTGGACCTGCAGGCCAAACTCTTGCGCGCGCTGCAAGAGCGCGAGGTCAAACCAGTGGGTTCGACCGAACGCCGGCACATTAACGTGCGCATCATCGCCGCCACCAACCGGGACCTGGACGCAGCCATTCGCTCTGGTTCTTTCCGGCAAGATCTGTATTTCCGCTTAAACGTGGTGCAGATCAAGCTGCCGCCACTGCGCGACCGCAAGAGCGATATCCCCATTCTGGTGACCGCCTTTCTCGAGAAATTTTCCGATCCTCGGGGCCCGGTGGGCACCATCTCCGAAGACGCCATGCGCCGCTTGATCGCTTACGACTGGCCGGGCAACGTGCGTGAACTGGAAAACGCCATCGAGCGCGCCGTCGCTCTGGGGTCCGGGCCGATCCTCTCCGTCGCAGATCTGCCTTCCAATCTTCAGTACCCATCCACCGAAAGGGTTCCGGAAAAAGATGAAATCCTGCCTCTCGAGGAATTGGAGCGGCGCGCCATACTTCGCACTCTCCGCGAGACGGGAGGCGACAAGCTTTCCGCGGCGCGCATGCTCGGCATTGGAAAGACCACTTTGTACCGCAAGCTGAAGCAGTACCACATGGAACAAGCCGAGCAGTAAAGCCGTTGGCCGTTGGCGAATTGTTTCCAGCAGTCCGGCGGAAGATTTTGTTTCACTTCAGCTGTCCTTGAACATCGCGTCCCGGTTGTAGGCTAGTTTCCATGTGCCCCGTCATCCAACCGGAATCGGTCGCAAGCGTCGCTGGAGCTGCAACATCCCACAACCGAACTTCGGGATAACGATGCCAGCTCACGAGCAAAAGTGAGTTCGGTGCCCCCATGTGCCGACCGATCGAAGCCAACGCACGCGACGGTTATTTGCGAGTTCCGAGCCACAGAATTGCATCTTCGAATAGTTTATTCTGCTCGCTGCTTGCGAAAATTTTGTCCCCATGGCCCATGTTCATGTAGATCATCCGGTAGCGCGTATTCGTCCACACTACGGGAAGATCACCGCCGATGAGGGTGTCTTTGAGCCCTATCGGATAGTTCTTTGGATCGAGCGTGAGCAGCACTTTTACGTGCTTATTTAGGCGTGGGCTGGGCTTCCAGATGTACCACTCGTTTGCCGGCGACGTGAACGTGTCGGGTAGGTGATGTGTCACCGGGTGGGAGCGGTCGTCTACGATGAGCTTCGCGGGAAGTGGAGGCCAATTGTTGCCGTAAAAGACGCCACCACCGAGAAAGTCAACGAACCAGGGCCAGCGCGTGCTCTCATCGTTGTAAGCAGACACATGAAAGCCAAGCCAGGCGCCGCCGTGTTTCATATAGTCTTGGAACGCCGTGCGCTGCTCTGCTTTTGTCGGAAAATCATTGATCCACAGAACCAGCTGGAAGTCCTTTAACTTTTCGGCATTCAAGTTTTCCCATCGCGTTGTCGATTCAAAGTGAAAATTGTTTCTCTTGGCGAGTTCCGCGAAGAAGGGCAGTGCTTGCTCCGCAAATGCGATATGGTCCGGCTCGCCCTTTGCGGTGTAGAACGCCAGGACGCGAAAGGAGGCCTGCTGTGCGAGAGACACAGAAGGCAAAAGAACTGCCGCCGCACCGAGGAGAAGAGTAAGAAGAGAACGAATCATGGATTGGCTACCCATAAGATGGAATTGCGAAAGAGTGTTGTGAAAGCCTGATTTTGAAAATGTTCGGCGCGATGCCCCATGAAGATGTAGACGTTTCTGGCCTTGACATGCTCATTGCTCCAGACAACAGGATGGTCACCCATTTTCAGCGGGCTGTCGGGCATGTAGGTTTTTTCGTCCACGCTGGCCAAAACATGCACGTTTGGCCGCGGTGATTTGTCGTAGGTGTACCACTCTTCTCGTTCGATTTCGAAGGAACCGCCGAGGCCCCGCATCACAGGATGCTTTTGATCTTCTGCGTTGACCTTTGCTGTCACGAACGAAGCGATGTAGTTCTTGTAGCGAATGCTCCCCATGAAATCGGAGAACCATTTCCACATCGGGTATCCATCAAACTCCCCCAACAGCGTCGCATGATGAAATCCGATCCATCCTCCTTTGCCTTCCTCGATGTACTTCTGGAATGCAGATACTGCGGTCGGTGTCCAGGCGTACGGCGGATAGTCCAGTTGAATGAAGAGCTGGTACCGAGAAAGAAATGCATCGTTGATCTTTTCCGTGTTGTGGATGTAGTCCATCGAAAAGTTGCCGGCAATCGCTTCTTTCTCAAGCCAGACTTTGGCTGCATCTACAAAAGGCCTGTGAATGCTGTTCTCTTCAGCGAGGGCGATGACTCTAAACTTGGGCTGCTGACCTTGAGCCAGCACCGCGCTTCCGCAGACCAGCAACAAAATCACGAGAGCGCCGCGAAGGCAAATCCATCCAGGAGGAAGACTTTCGCAGCATGACAATGGCATCATTCTCCTCTTCCGACGAGACTCAACAGGGATAGAAAATGCGTGCATGCTTCTTAAGTTGGTCCTCCCAGAGATTTGCCTCCTCGTGTTTCCAGGACTTCTTCGCAAAAAATAATGCCATCGCGAGGCGGTGCTTGACAAACGATCGTCGTATAGTGCTTCTGGAGGTTCCCACACTCCGTGGATAGGACAAACCGAAATTGCTTCCGTGCCTCTCTTTTTTCTCCTTGGTTCTCGCGATGCCCGAGACGCGTGACTGCAGGATCCATTGGCGTGATCCTAGCGCTTTTCGCTTGCGTTGCTGTTACAACCCTGGCGCACGCGCAGACAGAAGAGCCCTCGACCGCGCTGATCAGCAGCAGGGCTGTTGCACTGAATCCAGAAACGGGAAAAGTCTATGCCGTCGAAACAAGCCGCAACGTTGTGTCGGTCTTTGATCCGCAAACAGAATCCATGTCGAGCGTACGCGTGGGGGCGGGGCCGATCGCAATCGCCGTGAATGCGGTAACGGACAGAATTTATGTTGCCAATTCCGAAGGTGGCTCAGTAAGTGTGATCGATGGGAAGAACGATTCGGTACTTGCGACTCTGAGTGTGGGACCGCGCCCTTATGTTGTAGCGGTCAATTCGGCCACAAACAGGATCTATGTATCGAATACATTCAGCAACCTAATCACGGTGATCGACGGGGCGACAAATTCTACAAGCACAGTGAAGGCCGGCTCCGCGGATGCAATCGCAGTGGATTCAAGGTTGGACAAGGTATACCTGCTGGGCTACGAGGACACGAATCTGATTGTGCTGAACAGGATGCCTTCTGTTGTCGGCAAGATTCCAGTGGGCATACATGTTTGGGGTATGGCATTGAGTGAAACGACCGGCACACTTTACGTGACGCGATCCGGAAGCTCGGAGCTGGTCATGGTGGATGAGGTTTCTGGCCTTGCTATGACGGTTCCGACGGGTGCGATCCCTTGTGCGGTTGCCATCAATCCTGTGACCAACACGGCATACGTCGCGAATCACGGCGATGACACCGTAACTGTGATTGACGGTGCAAGACGCGCAGTGATCGCGACGGTGAAGGTGGGACAGCGTCCCCAGGCGGTCGCAGTGGACCCGAAAACAAATCGGGTGTATGTCGCCAACACGCATAGCGATGACGTTACGGTGATCGACGGTGCTCGAAACAGTGTTCTAAAGACGCTCAATGCCGGAAGGAATCCTTACGCCCTTGTGGTAGACCCGAATAGCGGGCAGCTCTATGTGGCGTCGTATGGAGAACCGGCGCTCGCGGTTGTTGACCCAAGATGATCAGATGGGCTGGTCTCGGCGGAGAACTCGTTAATGGCGGAAATTCGTACGAAGAGGATAAATCCACGGCAGTGTGACTTCCCCCAACTAGGACTTCTGGCCCGGTGCAATTCTCCATGAGTGTTAACGCCTGTTTTCAACAATTACCCGGTCCACCAGGCACCATTTCCTCGTCTCGAAAATAATTACTCTTGTGATAGGGCTTTCTGGGTGAATCACAGCAGTAAACTCGAAAAGAGGTCACAAGTCTTTCATGAACCGAAATACAGCTTCCATGCACAACACATATCTTCTTTTTTGGTTAGCTGCGATTCTCGTGGTGCTACCGGGCCTGCCTTCGGTGCAAGCGCAGGCAGATCCTTGGCTGATCCTGACCAATGGGGAAAAGGGATCGATCAATGCCCGCACAACCCGCGAAGACTTGGTGCGATTGTACGGGGCCGAGAATGTTATAGATCGGGACGTGGACGTAGGCGAGGGCGACACGGAGGCGGGAACGGTGCTATTTCCGAATGATCCGAAGCATACAATCGAGATCCTCTGGCAAGATCATTACAAGAAAGCAAACCCCAGCCGAGTAACGATTTCTGGCAAAACGAGTCGTTGGCACGCCGTCCACGATATCTCGCTGGGAACATCGTACAGTGAGTTGGAGCGGCTCAATGGCAGGCCATTCCCAGTAAGCTGGGGAACAGATCAGGGTAGCGTAGTTATGTCGTGGAACGGCGGCCTGCTCGAACGAGATCTAAAGGACGAGGGTCACGTGTTCATTTGGCTCGACGACGCTCCAAGCAACAACGCTGGTCCGAGTGGGACTTCCCAGAAGAGTGACACGGCGTCTAAGGCAGCGAAGGGAAAACAAGAGCGTCGAGTTAATCAGATACTTTGGGAGTTCCCCTATCAAGTCCCGCAGTAGAGAATCGGGCAACATAGGATAAAGGCGGGGGTTCCGTCACCAGATTGGTCGCGACTGGCGTACCATCGCCATTTACACTCATTGACCTAGGCGAGTTGCCCTGAAGACGGAAACGGTCCACAAACGCGATTCTGGGAAGCTAACATGAGTTCTGGTCGTATCGGCGCCAACTTGCAAACTGACCCACAAACCGACGCGTTTTTCTATTTCTGTGGTGCCTTCAGTCCTGACTCCTGGAATCACTAATCCTCTGGCTGGTCATAGATCGTGGAGTCATGTCACAAGTCACGCTTCGCTCGTCCGCCGCGGCCCATTCTGGGAAGAAGCACGTGCAAAGTTTCGGCATGGAATTTCTCACCGTCGATCCTTTCGTCTAAGTGATTGATTCATCAAGACAAACTGACATTTCCCGATGGACATACCAATGCATATGCCAATGCGAGAGGGTCCGAATCTCTTGTTGCGCGTCGGGCGAGGCCCGCGTGGACGGAACGAGAGTTCCGCGTTTTCGAGGCGAATCAATAATGAGGATTTGGCGCAAAACAGCGCAAAAAGAATCGCGTCAACGAGGCCTCGCGCGCGCAGCCCTGGACGGTGCGCCACGGGATGAATTGATTCGGGAGGCGTTGCAAGCGCTCACGCGGCACGGGCATAAGGATCGCCTCGGAGTGTGGCTAGAGGCAGACTCAAATAGCAAAAAGAACGATAGAGAGGAAGGCGCAGCGGTGCTGCGCCCCTACAAAGGGACAAAATGGCTAGACGGGCGAGGTTTCTCCCAGGAGTCCGGGTTCGCGGACTACCGTTGAGGGCGCGGGCTTAGCAGGAGCGGGGCGGGGGCGGCGAAGCTCCTGCCACTGCAGGGCGATATCGGCGAAAAGGAGGGAGAAGGCAACGCAAGCCCACACGACGGTTTCATCGAAGGCACCGTTGGCAACCTTTCCCAATCCGGTGACGCCCAGGACTACGCGCACTTCGAGAAAGACGATGGCGACTGCGAAGCTGCGGGTCATCCACTGACGGTGCTGCTGGACTTTTCCATTGAGAATGAACGCGAAGGCGATACCGGTGGTGAGCATCCACAAGAGCGCGTCGGTGGCGGCAGCGGCGCTGAAGGAACGAGCGCCGCCCGTGTGCACCTCGAAGTATTGGATGTAGAAGCCGAGGGGAGCGGCGACGAACACGCCGGCGACCTAGAAGCGTCCGACGACGCGATGGAACTTGGTGAAGCGCTGGCGGAGACGGTCAGAAAACTGCATGGGGCCGAGCAAGAGGGCGCAGGCGCCCATCAAGCCGTGCGGGAGAAGCCACCACTTGAAAGTTCGGATGTGCAGCCATTCGGGATCCTTGGCGTCAATAAGGAAATGCTCGTTATGACGGAGAACGTAAGCGACCATCAGGCCGATGAATCCAAATACAAGATACTTCGGGCGCGGCCACGCGAAGCGCGCGGCCACCAACGGGCTGGTAGACAATTTTGGCTCCTGGACAAGGTGGGAACTGGGGACAGCATACACTGAACGGGCATGCCCGCACACGAAAATCGTTAGACCCTTGGCAGCACGGCTTTGGGCACTTTCTTCTGGACATGGTGTCCAATTTCTTGAAGTGCGTTCGCTCGCAGGCGGATGGCGCGGAAACCAACTTACCTAAAAGAGTGCAAGAAAAGACAAGCGAATCGTTCTAGCAGGGAGCGCAAGAAAGTCGCAGGGGCGCCGACGAAGCTAGCTTGAAGGAGTCGGACCATGAGAATTTCAGAGGTAGAGGTGCGCCCGGGCAGCCTCAGATTGTTCTGGATTGCAGCCCTGGCGGCGGTGGCAGGCACCATTTTGCTGCTGGTGCAGCCCTTCCAAACAGCGGACGGCAAGACGGCGGTGGTGACGTATTCGCGCGGCGTCCTCCATGTATCAATTCCTTACCACGCAGAGCATGCGGGAGGCGGAAAGCTGACGGTGGAAGTGCTGGATCCGGAGGACAAGGTTCTGGGGCGCGCGGAAACGCAAGCGGCTATAGGGGAGGGATATGGGCGCTGGCAGGAGGACATCCGGCTGGACAAGGCGCTGGGCGTCGATGACTTGGTGTGGCACCGCGTGCGGTATCGATATGAATATGACGGCGGGAAAGCCACAGCGATCGAGGGAACCGAATCGATCTCGCAGATCTTGCGTACACCGGTAGTACACATCCTGGGGCAGCAAGCGTATTTGAGCGGAGGTCCAGCGGCGGTGCGAGTGATCGTGACGGATTCCAAGAACGAACC